>OGNW01000829.1_pt1 | contig 21829 bp, 18 predicted proteins | sample 1573591 | NCBI WGS metagenome assembly OGNW01 (sample SAMEA2581894, study PRJEB24529) | metagenome | biome: Human gut stool | place: China | collected 2011
TGCATCAGATTTGTTTCATTCACTTCATTCAGCGGTACCCCACCGATGGTGATCTCTCCGCTGTATCCCCGGTTCTTTGCTGCAAGAATTCCTGCAATCGTACTCTTACCACATCCTGATTCACCAACAATCCCAAAAGTTTCTCCTATTTTAACATCAAAGCTAATATCATCTACCGCTTTAACAACGCTTTTTTTACCTTTTAAAGAAGATGATTTAATAGAATAATATTTCTTTAAATGTTCTACTTTTAATAAAACGTCTTGATTATTTTCCATTTTCTACATCCTCCTTATTCCATCTTTCATGATATTTCCAACAACGAACTAAATGGTTTTCACCATGTTCCATCATTGCTGGACATTCTTGATGACAGATTTCTTTAGCATGTTTACAACGTGGTGCGAAGAAACACCCTTTTGGAAGTTCATAAAGCATTGGTACAGAACCAGGAATAACTTCCAATTCTTCTTGATCATCGCTATCGATATCAGGGATTGATCTTCTTAGACCAATAGTATAAGGATGTAAAGGATTTTTAAATAAATCTTCTACATTTGTATATTCTACGATCTTACCTGCATACATAACGATTACATTATCTGCCATTTCTGAAATAACACCCATATCATGTGTAATTAATAATACGGCTGTATTTAATTCTCTTTTCATTTTATTAATTAATTTTAAGATTTGTGCTTGAATAGTCACATCTAATGCTGTTGTAGGTTCATCACAAATCAATAATGATGGATTACATGAAAGTGCCATCGCAATCATGATTCTTTGTCTCATCCCACCAGACAATTGATGGGGACAAGAAGCAAATACTTTTTCAGGCATTGGAATACCTACAAGTTTAATCATTTCTAAAGCACGTTCTTTAGCTTCTTGTTTACTCATTTTTTCATGAGTTAAAACAGCTTCCATAATTTGTTTTCCAACAGTAATAACTGGATTTAAAGATGTCATTGGCTCTTGGAAAATCATTGAGATTTCTTTACCACGAATATCTCTCATTTCTTTAGGAGATTTCTTTAATAAATCTTCCCCTTTATACATAATTTCACCAGCAGTAATTTTACCTGGAGGAGATGGTATTAATTGCATTAATGATAAAGCTGTCATACTTTTACCACAACCAGATTCTCCAACAACTCCTAAAGTTTCTCCTGGTTTGATATTAAAACTTACTTCTTGTACAGCAGGAAGCGCTCCACGATCTGTAAAGAAGGTAATACCAAGATCTTTGACTTCTAATAATTCTTTATTTTCACTCATATCTTTTCCCCTTTTTACGATCTTAATTTTGGATCAAGCGCATCTCTTAATCCATCACCTAACATATTGAACGCTAATACTGTAATAATAATAGCTAACCCTGGAATTACTGAATAGTATGTTGCACTACGAATATATGGTTGTGAAAAACTAATCATTGAACCCCAGCTTGCCATTGGTGCTTTAACACCTAAACCTAAAAAGCTTAATGATGCTTCTGACATAATTGCATTTGGAATACCTAATGTTACAGTAACGATTAATGTTGATAAACAGTTAGGTAATAAATGTTTCATAATAATTCTAAAACTATTTCCACCGCTGACTTTACATGCATCGATGTATTCCATCTTTTTAAGACGCATAACATCCCCACGGATAAGTCTGGCTGTTGAAGCCCAACCTAAAAGGCCAAGCGCTAAGTAAAGGTTAATTAAACCTGGTCCTAAAACGAACATGATTGCCATCGCAAATAATAAGAATGGAAAAGATGAAAATTCTTGAATTAAAAATGAAATAACAGAATCTACTTTTCCACCAAAATATCCGGCACAAACACCCATCGTATACCCAATAACTGTCGCAATAATTTGTGAAATGATACCAACACTTAAAGAAACACGGCATCCATAAATAATTCTTGAAAAAATATCTCTTCCTAAATCATCTGTACCAAACCAATGTTGTCCGCAAGGTTTCATTAAACGATCTGTAAGAACTTGTTTGTTTGGATCATAAGGAGCAATCAATGGTGCAAATAAAGCAATTAAGCATAAAAGAATAACGATGAACAAACATACCATTGCTACTTTATTTTTCTTGAAAATGTTCCAACTGATTGACCAATAACTTTGATATGTTTGATCTTTTTTCTTTTTAAACATTTTATGATGACTCCTTTCCTAAACGAATTCTTGGGTCGACTACTGTATAAAGTAAATCAACTACTAAATACATAATGACACAAATAACCGCAATATACATCACGCCAACTTGGACGATTGGTAAATCACGTGTATTAATACTATCTACTAACATTTTTCCAATTCCCGGAATTGAAAATACAGATTCTACTAAGACAGATCCTGTTAAGATGTTTCCTAAATCAGATCCTGCAATTGTAATAATTGGAATTAACGCATTACGTAAAGCATGTTTAATTGTAACAACCCAACCTTTTAAACCTTTAGCTTCAGCTGTACGGATGTAATCTTGTGATAAAACATCTAACATACTTGTTCTTGTAATACGAGCAATACTTGCTGCATATCTTGTACCTAAGGCAATACCTGGTAAGATAAATGATTTAAAACTATCAATACCTGATAAAGGTAATAAATTAAATTTCAAACAGATAACAATTTGTAAGATGATAGCAATCCAGAATGCGGGAGCTGAAATACCAAATACAGAAATTGTCATTAAAGCTGAATCAACCCACTTACCATGATTAACGGCAGCCACAACACCTACTACTATTCCTAAAACAACAGCTAATATATAAGCAATACCAGCAAGCTTAGCCGTTACTAAAAATGAACTTGTTAAAATATCAATTACTGGTTTATTTTGGAAATATGATGTTCCAAAGTTTCCTTGAAGCATATTTCCTAACCAGCTGAAATATTGAATATAAATTGGTTGGTCTAATCCCATTTCATGTGTAACACGTGCAATCGTTGCTTGATCAGCGAACTCACCTAACATGATTTCAACTGGATTACCAGGCACAATGTTTAACACAAAGAATGTGATTAACGAAATACAAAAAACGACACCAATAGCTTGTAATACACGTTTTAGTAAATACTTCGTCATATTTTTCCTCCTTTTTCCTACAATAAATATATGGAATGCATTGCTGCATTCCATATATGATTAACACTTATTTAATTTCATTTACTATTTTTTAGATAAATCAATATCAATGTTATATAAATGATAAATTAAGTTTCCTAATTTAGCATTTTTTACATATGGTTTAGCAACAAATTGTAACTTACCATAATATAATGGAATTGTTCCATAATCTTCACGAGATAAGATATAATCTGCTTTTTTGTATAATTCAACACGTTTATCAGAATCATTTGATTCTCGAGCTTCTTTCATTAATGAATCGAATTCAGGATTATTGTAGAATACACCTTTTCCTACAGCATTTTCTGAATAGTAATAAGTATACATTTGGTTATCAGCATCTGCATATAATGGGAACCAACCAAGAACTGTAGCTTGTAATTCACCAGCAGCTCTAGCTGAAGACCAAATACCTGCATCAATTGTTTCTACATTCATAGTAATTCCAGCTTCTTTTAAGTAAGCTTGTAATGCAGTAGCGATTTTTTCTTCTTTTTGTCTAACTTTGCAAGTAAATGTAGGGTTTGAAATACCTGCATCAGCTAAAACTTGTTTAGCTTTTTTAACGTTATGTTCATAAGTTTTTAATTTGTCATCATGACCTGGAACACTTGGATTTAAGAATGATGAAGCTGGTTCAGCAGCACCATTTAATACAGTACTACATAATTCTTTACGGTTAATAGCTAATGAGATTGCTTCTCTAACTGCTTTATTACTTAATACTGGATCATTATCTTTAATTGATAAGAAATATGTACCTAATGGAGTTACTTGAGTAATTTCATCTTTTAAATCACTATCTTTATATTGATCTAATAATGAAGTATCTAAGTCACACATATCAATGTTACCTTGTTCATATTCCATCATTTTTGTACTAGCATCATCAATATAAACAATTTCTAAACGATCTAAGTTAGGTTTTTTACCATGATATTTTTTATTTGGAACCATTACAACTTTAGTTTGTTCATCATTTTCTTTAATTACATATGGACCAGTACCAATTAAGTTAGTTCCTTTACCCCAGTTTTCACCAGCAGCAGCACATGCATCTGAAGGATAAATTGAAGCATAGTCCATACCTAAGTTAGCAACAAATGGCGCAAATTTGTAATCAATATGTAATTTAAAAGTGTAATCATCAACTGTTTCAAAACCACTTAATTCAGTAGCTTTACCATCTAACATATCTTGAGCACCAGTAATCATGTTGTACATATATGTATTTGTACATCCTGTTGCTGGTGTAAACATTCTTTCGAATGTATATTTAACATCTTCAGTAGTTAAATCAGAACCATCTGAGAATTTAACACCTTTTTTAAGTGTAATTGTATAAGTTAATCCATCATCAGATACCTCTGGCATATCTTTAGCAAGAACACATTCTTCTTTATTATCATCATTCCAACGATATAATCCCTCTAATACGTTGTCAGCAACAGAAGAAGCCCCTGAGGTAGTGTTAGTTTGCATATCTAAACCAACTTTTGGATTAGATTGACCAAAGCGAAATACTTTTTCGCCATTTTCTGTACTTTTGCTTGAGCTACTTGAACCACCACATCCAGCTAAGGATACAGCCATTGCAGCAACAGCAAGAACAGATAAAGATTTCTTTAATAAGTTCATTTCCCTTTCCTCCTAGTTTTAACAATTCCCTACTTAAACTTTTTTAAAGTACCTTTGTATTATATCAAAGGGCTTTCTTGATTTCAACAGAATATTGCATTTTTGTATACAATTGAACAATTATCTAATTTCATACCTTATTATTTTATGTTTTTTCACAAAAAATGTTCTTGTTTATGCAAAAAAACAATATCCAATCCACATGGATATTGTTTTTCATTTTAAAGCATACTTGTCATTCCACCATCTATAACAAGTAATTGTCCTGTTGTATAAGTACAAGCGTCACTTGCAAAATAGATAAGTGCTCCGTTCATTTCACCTTCACGACCAAATCTCTTAAGAGCTACTCTGTTTTTTAAAACAAGAGAACCTGGTGCATCTAAAGCATCATGTGTCATTTCTGTATCATAGACACCTGGTGCAATCGCATTAACAAGAATACCATAAGGTGCTAGATCTCCTGCCATGGCTTTTGTAAGGTTAACAACCCCACCTTTAGCCGCAAAATAACTTACTTGAGCAGGTCCAGCTTGAATACCACCAACCGATGAAATATTAATAATTCTTCCATATTTTTGTTTCATCATAATAGTTGAAACTTCTCTTGCCATGAGGAAAACACCTTTTAAATCTGTATCTAAAACTTTATCCCATTGGGCTGTTGTATGATCATGAAGACCACTTGAGTATTCAACAACACCAGCATTATTTACAAGAATATCAATTTTTCCAAAATGATCGACGACAGCTTTAACCGCATTTTTAATACTTTCTTCATCTGTAACATCACATGAAACAGGTAACCAATCATGTCCATTTTGTTTTAATTCTTTAGAAAATTCTTCTAATCTTTCTTTTCTACGTGCAAGGATAGCGACATCGCATCCTTGTTCACTTAATGCTCTTGCAAATTGTTGTCCAAGCCCACTTGAAGCTCCTGTAACAACCGCTACTTTCCCTGTTAAATCAAAACTAATCATCTTTAATATCTCCTATTCCATCACACGGATTGCATGATATCCCTCATGAATTGCAGTTAAAATTTTTCTTGGTGCAACAGCATCTCCAATAACAGCAACTTCATCATATTTTTCATCTAATAAATCTTCTAATTGATTATTAGGTCTAAATCCAACAGCATTTAAAACAGTATCACATTCAAGCGTCATTGTTTGTCCATCTCTTTCAAATGTAACACTTGTTGGTGTAATATTTGTTACTTTAGCGTTTGCTTCTACTTTAACACCACGATCTTTAACCATTTTTCTTAAGTGTTGATCATTATTTAAGCAGTGATTAGCTGTAAATAAGATATCTGGACACATTTCAACTAATGTGACATCTCCATCTTTTCCTGCAATATCACAAGCTGCTTCAGTACCAGCAAGTCCAGCACCGATAACAACGACTTTTTTACCAACCGTTGCTTGATGTGTTAAATAATCACTCGCAAGAACTGTGGTATCAATACCTGGAATTGGTGGCATAGCAGGAGTTGAACCAGCAGCTAAAATAACTTTGTCATAATCTCCTTCAAGATTGTCTTTAGTAATAGGTGAATTTAAATGAATATTCACATCTAGTTTTTTACATTGTGTTTCTAAGTATTTAATTAATTTTAAAACATCCGCTTTAAAATCAGGACCACCTGCAGGCCATAAAGTTCCACCTAATTTATCTTCTTTTTCATATAAATCAACATCAAAACCACGGCGTTTTGCAGTAATGGCAGCCATCATACCAGCTGGACCTCCACCAATAACAAGGACTTTACGTTTTTGACCATTTGGAAGTGGTAAAGCATAAGCTTTTTCTGCATAACATAATGGATTAACTGCACAATAATAGTGTTTACCGCTAAATCCTGCAAGTAAGCATTCATTACATCCAACACATGGAGCGATATCTTCTTCATGATGTGCTTTGACTTTTTTAGGCCAATATGGATCAGCTAACATTTGATGAGCAAGTCCTACATAATCTAAAATACCATCTTCAACAGCTTTTTTAGCCACTTCAGGATCTTTTAAATTACCATCACCTAATACTGGAACACTTACAATATCTTTAATTGCTTTTTGTACATCTAATTTATATCCTTCTTTACTATAAACAGTAGTGATTGCTTGGAACCATTCTTCATAACATCCAGTATCAACATGTAAAGCATCAACCCCTGCTTCTTCTAAAATTTTAGCCATTTCAATACCTTCATCAATGGTTCTAAAGCCTTCTACTCTTTGATGTGGTGTAAATTTAACAAGCACTGGCATTGTATCTGGAACATTCTTTTTAATTGCTTCAATACATTCCAATGTAAAACGCATACGATTTTCAAGTGTTCCACCATATTCATCTGTTCTATTATTCCATTGAACAGAATGGAATTGATCTAATAAATATCCTCCATACGCATGTAATTCAACGCAGTCCGCACCAGCATTTACAGCAAGTGAAGCACTGTACCCTACTTTTTCTACTAAATAATGAATATCTTCTTTTGAAAAAGGTTTACAAATTAAATCTGGGAACCAGAATGCACCTACACTACCCGCACTATAAGGTGGTGTAAAAGGATCAGTAAATTGTTGACGTCCTAAACCTGGTGATAATTGTACACAGACTTTTGCACCATAAGCATGACATCTTTCAATTAACATATTTAATCTTTCTACATGATGGAAATCAGAAAGTTCTGTACATGGTCTTGGTTCATATTTTGTCGAAACAACGTTAGCACCTGTAATAATTAAACCAGCGCCACCTTTTGCTCTTTCTTCAAAATAATCAATACCTTCATTACAGTAAGCTCCATCAGCTTCTCCTGTCGTTCCCATAGGTGACATGAAAATTCTGTTTTTTAATTTCATTTTTCCTATGTATGTCTTATCAAATAAACTCTTAGCCATTTTCTTTTTCCTCCTCTACCATAGTAAATGTTTATTTAACTCAAGTAAATTATATAACTGTAAAAATAAATGTCAACGCTTTCATTAAATAAAAGTGAATTTTTTAACAAGCATCTTTGCGTTAAATTATGGTATATTATTTTTAAGGAGAATTTTATGAAAATAACAAAAGAAAAAATATCACAAACAGCTGTTCAGCTTTTTTTAGACAAAGGTTATACCAATGTCACAATTCAAGATATTTGTAATGAATTACATATCACCAAACCAACTTTATATAAATATGTCAATAATAAGGAAGAACTTATTTTAGATCTTTATGATTCAACAATAGATCATCTTGTAAAAGACACGTATAAACTAGTTGATAGTGATAGTCACTATCAACAATTACTTATTGTCTTTTCTACATTAATTAAAGATACTAAAAAATATGGTTATGATTTATTTAGTCAAATGTTTATTGCGAATTTAAAAGAAAATCGTCATAGCTTTGATATGCGTGATAATCTTACAAAACTTTGTATCATTATTATAAAAAAAGCTCAAGAACAAAAGGAAATTCATAATTTATCTAATCCAGAGATTTTATATCAAGCTTTAGCACATACCTTTACAGGTCACGAAGCTTTATGGTGTATTAAAAAAGAAGAAAAGTGCTTCGATGAATCTTTCTATTTAAGTATGAATGCTTTATTAGAAGTGGATTCCACTTATCAAGATTTATACAAAGAATATTTGTAAACAACTTATTTTATTGATAGAATAGTCGAGGTGATGAAAAATGCTTATAGAATGTTCAAATATAAAGAAATCATTTCAAGGAATTGATTTATTAAAAGATATTAGTTTTAAAGTAGATGACCATGATAAAATTGCGATTATTGGTGTCAATGGAGCTGGTAAAACAACTATCTTAAATATCTTAATTGGTGAAGAAAGTTATGATAGTGGTGATTTATTTAAAAGCCGTGATTTAAATGTTGGTTATTTAAAACAACATCATGATTTAGATATGAATAAAACCATTTATGAATGTGCTTTAGAAGTCTTTGATCCGCTTATTCAAATAGAAAATCGTATGCGTGAATTAGAAAGTATGATGTCTTACGATCATAGTGAACAAGTTATGAATGAATATGATTCATTAACTCAAAGATTTAATGAAAAAGATGGTTTTAGTTATCCAAGTCGTATTATTGGTGTATTAAAAGGAATGGGCTTTGTGGAAGATGACTTTCAAAAATATGTCCATGAATTATCTGGAGGTCAAAAAACCAGACTTTGTCTTGCCAAGCTTTTATTAGAAGAGCCTAAACTTTTGGTTTTAGATGAACCAACCAACCATTTAGATAGTCAAGCTATTTCCTTTTTAGAAAACTATTTAAAGGGTTATAAAAATGCTTTGATTGTGGTCAGCCATGACCGTTATTTTATTGATGTTGTTTCTAATAAGATTATTGAAATAGAAAATGGAAAAAGTCACAGTTATAATTGTCGCTATGAAGAATATTCTATTCAAAAAAGAACACAACGTGCTATTGATTTAAAACACTATATCAATCAACAAAAAGAAATAAAAAAAATACAAGAAAGTATTGATACATTAAAATCATTCAATCGTGAAAAAAGTATTAAACGTGCAGAATCCAAAGAAAAACAACTTGCAAAGATTGAACGTATTGATCGACCAGAAAATTTACCAAGTGCCATCACTGTTCAATTTACACCAGCTATTGAATCAGGTTATGATGTTTTAAAAGTCACTGATTTATCAATGCGTTATGATCAAATGGTTTTTGAACACTGTAATCTTGATATTAAAAAAGGTGAGCGCATTGCGATTGTTGGGGAAAATGGCGTTGGTAAAACCACTTTATTTAAAGCTCTTGTAGGTCAACTTCCTATTGATCATGGAAAAATACGTTTTGGTAGTCACGTAGAAATGGCCTACTATGACCAAGAACATGAATCTTTAAACTATAACAAAACAATTTTTGATGAAATTAGTGATTGTTATCCACGTATGACTAATCAAGAAATTAGAAGTACCCTTGCTATGTTTAACTTTAGAGGCGATGATGTCTTTAAAGATATTGCCATGCTTTCTGGTGGAGAAAGAGGACGTGTTGTTTTAACAGAAGTTTTATTAAAACAAGCCAACTTCTTAATTCTTGATGAACCAACCAACCACTTAGACATTTCTTCTAAAGAAGTCCTAGAAGAAGCTTTAAAGAGCTTTGAAGGAACGATTTTATTTATTAGTCATGATCGTTATTTTATAAACAAAATTGCAACGCGTGTGATTGAAGTACAAAAAGATCAATGTCTTTCTTATAATGGTAATTATGATGATTATTTAGCTCAAAAGACACCTGTTGTAGAGATAACACAAAAAGTGGTTACCGAAGCAAGACAAAGACAGATCATTGATAAAAAAACAAAGAATGAAATTAAAAAGCTTGAAAGAACGATTGATTCTTTAGAAAAAGAAATTAATTCTTTAAAAGAGGAACTAACAAGTGAAGAAGTCATGAATAATTATAAAAAATATAATGAAATTACTGATTCTATTGATGAAAAAGAAATGGAATTAATGGAAATCATGGAAAAATGGGAACAGCTACAATCGTAACTGTTCTATTTTTTTCATATTTTAAAAAAAATAAATATATTTTTATAAATTATGTATAATACCATTGAATTTAAGGAGGATATATAAATGTTACACAAAACTTTAAAACCATTTCCTAAAGATTTCCTTTGGGGAGCAAGTACAAGTGCTTATCAAGTAGAAGGTGCTAGTTTAGAAGATGGAAAAGGTCCATCATGTCAAGACGTAAAAGTCGTACCAGAAGGAACTTCTGATTTAAAAGTCTGTGCTGATCAATATCATAGATATAAAGAAGATATCGCTTTAATGGCAGAAATGGGGTTCAAAACTTATCGTTTCTCAATTTCTTGGTCAAGAATTATTCCTGAAGGAACAGGAGCAGTAAATCCAAAAGGGATTGAATACTATAACAATGTCATCAATGAATGTTTAAAATATGGAATTGAACCATTAGTAACTATGTTCCATTTCGATATGCCTGCAGCATTAGATGAACGTGGATCATGGGGAAACAGAGACTCAATTGATTGGTTCTTAAACTTCGCAAAAGTTATGTTTGAAAACTTTGGTGATCGTGTTAAATATTGGTTAACAATCAATGAACAAAACATGTTAACTTTAGTTGGACCAGTTATTGGAACATTAATGATTCCTGAAGGATGTACAAATGTTTTAAAAGAAACTTACCAACAAAACCACCATATGTTAGTAGCACAAGCAAAAGCTATGGCTTTATGTCATGAAATGTTACCAGGTGCTAAAATTGGACCAGCTCCAAATATTTCATTAGTTTACCCAGCAAGCTGTAAACCAGAAGATGTTTTAGCTGCACAAAACTACAACGCTATTAGAAACTGGTTATACTTAGATATGGCTGTTTATGGTGTTTATAACAACTTAGTGTGGGCTTATTTAGAAGAAAATGATGCATGTCCTGAATTTGGCGAAGGTGACGAGGAAGCATTAAAGAGTGGTCATCCTGATTTCATCGGTTTCAACTATTATAATACTGCTACTGTAGAAGCAAGTGATGGAACTGAAAAATTAGATCCAGGTGCAGATCAACAAACTGCTCGTGGTGAAAAAGGTGTTTATAGAGGATATAAAAACCCTAACTTACCAACTACTGAATTCGGTTGGGAAATCGATCCTATGGGATTCAGAGCAACAATTCGTGAAATGTATTCAAGATATCGCTTACCAATGATCGTTACTGAAAATGGTTTAGGAGCTTATGATACTTTAACTGAAGATGGTAAAGTTCATGATCAATACAGAATTGAATATCTAAGAAAACACATCGAACAAATTCATTTAGCTATTTCTGATGGAGCAGAAATGATGGGATATTGTCCATGGTCAGCAATTGACTTAATTTCAACTCATGAAGGTATGGTTAAACGTTATGGATTTATTTATGTAGATCGTGATGAATTTGATTTAAAAACATTAGATCGTTATAAAAAAGATTCATTCTATTGGTATAAAAAAGTGATTGCTTCTAACGGAGAAGATTTAACTGACTAATAATTAAGTATTTTAAAAAGAAGTTTAACTTTGTTAAGCTTCTTTTTCTACTATTATAAAGCAAAAAATTACGAATTATTGCTTCGTATTTTTTTAGTAATATTTTAATTATTTTGTTATAGATTTTTTATTTTTATTGTGAATATACTCAGCCATTACAGCCATACTAATACTTCCTGTTACAACATATAAATAAACATGGTTTGTATCGCCTGTTTTAACTGCACTTGTTTTTTTAACAGGTTCATTTTTTATCGTATTTTCTACAGGTGTTTTTATTTCATCATTTAAAGATTGTTTAGCTGTCCATTGCCATAAATGTTCTCCATTATTTGCTGGCTCATTTTTAGCTGTATGAATCCAAGAACTATGTCCACCTGTTTCATATGTAGTTAATATAGCACCTTTATCTTTTAATAAAGTATAAACTCTTAATGCACTTTCTTCGTATTTAACTGTTGTATCATCTTTAGCTTGAATAACCCATGTTGGTATATTAATTGATTTTATCTCTTCATCTGTAATTATTCTACCTTCACCATATGTCTTTATGTTTTGTTGATCAATAGCTGGACATGTTGATACTACTGCAGCAAATAAATTTGGATTATGTACAACCATATCTAATGCCATATATCCTCCTGCTGAACATCCATAAGAATATATTCTATTTGAATCAATATTATTATTTTTTATAATATTATTAATCAATTTTGTTGAATCATCAATATTTTCTGACCATTCATGTGGAGTTTGAGGCGCCAATACATATGCTCCATTAAAAATATTTTGTGCTTCATCGCTTGCTAAAGCAACAGCTCCTCTATTTGCTTTTAATTGAGAAAGATTATTATAGTGCAATCCTCTAAATCCAGATTCTCCACCTCCATGAAACCATACTATAAGTGGGTGTTTATTCCCATCATTTGCATTATTAGGTGTATAAAATTGATATTTTAACCCATTTGATTCACCTGCGCTAAATTTATCAATTTCTTCATTTATGATTTTTTCGTTTTGTAAAAATTGAATATTACTTAATTCACTTCCATCTTTTAATGGTAATCCCTTATTCAAAGTAATTTCATACTTTATATTCAATAAAGAATTACACCCTTTTAACGTTGTAAAATTTGCTGTAAAATCTAATGTGTTTTTCCCTTTTGTTTCTTTATTGGTCACTAAGTGTAAAATAATATTTCCATTTTTTTCTTCTACACTTTCAACTTCTCTTTCTTCATCATATAATCCACAATGTTGTAAACCAGATTGAGAATTAGGACCAAAAAATTCATTTTCAAGTTGATTAGAATATACTGTTGTTCCTGTTGCATGAACTTTAAACATATCTTTTGTTATCTTACTATGATCAATTTCTAGATTAGATGTTTTCAAAACAACAGAATCTATAGCTTCTCCATCATCATAAACTATAGAATGTAAATCAAAATTAACGTTTTGTCCATCTAATGCATAAACTGGAATAATTGCAAAAGAGAACAACAACATCATACTAAATAAATAAGTTGTAATTTTTTTCATGATACCCTTCCTTTCTATATTTAAAATATATAGAAAATAATAGATAAATTATATTTATTTAGTGACTTTATCGTCATTAATATGTGACTTTCTATATTGTCCTGGTGTCAATTTAAATATTTTTTTAAAAGAATTAATGTATTGTGTTTCGTTAGAAAATCCTGTATTAAACGCAATATCAGTAATTGTTTTGTTATTCAATTCTAACTCAATTAGCGATTTATTTAATCTATATTGAGTTAAATAATCTTTAAATGACATACCTATTTCTTTTTTAAAAAATCTTGAAAAATACTCTCTAGAATATCCAAAACGTTTTGCTACCTCATATACAAGCAATTCTTCATTATAGTGGCTATTAACATATTCTAATATATCTTTTGTCTTTTCTGTTTTAATCATTTTACGTTCATTTTTACAATTTTCGTATAAAAAAATTAACATTTCCAGTGTCACCATTAATATGTTCATATATTTGGTAGATTGATCACTTATATAAAAGCTATAAATATCTATCATATATTTTGTTATTTTCTTATTTAAAAACGGCTCGTCAATATTGAAATATATATTCTTAATATCAGGTATCATTTTCTTTAAAAATTCGTAATTTATATGCATTGTATATCCTACAATTTTTTCATCAAATTCTTTATATTGAGGTATAGAATAATGAATTTCTTCACAATTTGATATATTCACTTCATTCTTATAACGAATTCTTTTCATCCCATCATTAAAAAAAATAACTTTTCCTTCAAACACTATTGATAATTCTAAAGACCTATGCCAATGTGCTGTACAAATTTGACATGGGCATTTTTTATGAGGATAAATACTTATAGGTAAATTATTCATTGTTTTTGTTATTTCATAATATATTTTTTGCATTTTCCCTCCGACTTAAAATTCAATCAATTGAGTTATTATTTTTTAATAGCATTTTTTATATGTCTTAAATTTAAAATTTTCTAAAACGCTTATTACACGCCCTATGTAGAAAGCTGAAAATACAGTTCCTATACCAACACCATAAATAGAACTATGACAAATAAGACAAATAATGATTGTTGCTAGAATCATACTAATATCAAAGATGTTCTTACATAAAGAATAAGGTCTATGGAAAACTTCTGAAATACTTAATACCAAACCATCAACAGGTGTCATAATTAAATTTCCTTTAATCATAAAATACACACCTATTGCACAACACGTATTCCCTATTAATAACACAAGGATTTGTGTATAAAGATTCAAATTTATTGTAGGTATTATGTATTGATATAAATCTACCAAAAAACCAAAAATAAAAGAAAACGGAATTTCTAAAATAAACTTCATACTGATTTTTCTTTCAAGAATCATTTGAATACAAACGAAGATTAAATAAAAAACAATATTTGCTTGTCCAAATGTTAGAAAGGTTAAAAAACTTACCGCATAAGGAAGTGTACTAAAGGCCCCTACTCCTAAATCAGATAATGTATTACATGTAATCCCTAAAACTAATATATTCATTCCTAATAAATAATATAAATATCTTTTCATATCATCCCTCTTTTCATTCTTATTTTATAAACCTCTTTAATAACTTTCCAATATTATTATTTCATATTATAATAACTATAAGTTATGAGGTGATTTTATGAATATTAGACAACTTCAATATTTTGTTGATTTAAGTGAAACACTTAATTTTACAAAAACAGCTCAAAATTTTTATATTAGTCAAACAGCTATTACTAAACAAATTCAGTGTTTAGAAGGTGATTTAGATATTCCTTTATTTCATCGGTCAAAGAAATCTGTTTCTCTTACAAGTGAAGGACAAGCATACTTGCCATATGCCAAGAAAATATTAGAGGATATTGATTTAAGTTATAAAGTCATAGAAGAATATCGAAGAGGAAAGCGTTGTACTTTTTCTATTGGTTTTATTAAATCATTAGATGATGAATTACTTTTAAACTTATTACAAAAAATAAAAGAAAATTACCCTTTGATTCATCTACAATATCAAGCTTATTCACGTTTAGAACTATTACATTTATTTAAAGAAAGAAAACTAGATGCGATTATTACTTTTGAATATCCTGAAATAAAAGATGAAAATCATCTTTTATTAAAAAAAGGTCATTTAAGAAAATATTACCATCAAGATTGTTCTCTAAATAATTTAAAACTTATCTATGATGTAAGACAAGAATCGCTAGAAAACTATGAAATCGAACAAACACTTTTAAAAGTATGTTTAAAAGAAGGATATGCTATTTTACATGATTTTATCGAATCAAATCAGTATTCTAAATATCTTCAATATCAAGATTTAGATATTTCCTCTCCCATTTCCTTCTACTACCATTTAAATTCTACGAATAAAATCTTACAAAACATTATTCAGCTAATAGAAAAAGGATAGCCTCGCTATCCTTCTATATTTGTTATAAATTCTATTTCTTGATCACATTCAAAATATTGTTCAGTTTCTTCAACAATTTCTTTTCTTAAACCAATTAAACCAATTAAGTTTGGAATTGCCATACAACCATTAACAATATCCGCTAAAACAAAGATAAATTCCAAAGACATAAATGGTCCAATTGTAATAAATATAATAAAAACAATTTTATAAATCTTTACTGCTTTTAATCCTTTAAGATAATACATACATCTTTCACCATAATAATTCCATCCAATAATTGTTGTAAAGGCAAAGAATACAAGACCAATATTCATAATATAATTATAACTTAATGGAATAAATAGTCCCACTGAAAATGCATGTGTTGTCATAGCTGCACCATCTAATCCTGTTGTATAAGATTGTGTCAACACGATAGCAAGACCTGTCATTGTACAAATAACAATCGTATCAATAAATGTCCCTGTCATTGAAACTAGTCCTTGTTCTACACAAGAATCTGTCTTTGCTGCAGCTGCCGCAATTGGAGCACTTCCAAGTCCACTTTCATTCGAGAAAATACCTCGACTAATTCCCTTTTGCATCGCAATAACCATAGTAATTCCAGTTCCTCCACCAAAAACTGCTTGAGGTCTAAAAGCTGATTTAATAATTAAAGCAATAGTACTTGGTAATACTGTAATATGTGACACAAGTATTAAAACAACTCCTCCAATGTATAAAACGCACATAAATGGAATAACTTTTTCTGCCACCGAAGCAATTCTTTTGATTCCTCCAATGGTAATAAAAGCAACTGCAATTGTTAGAAGAATTGCTGTTATGTAACGTGGAATGCTAAATGACATAGTAAGAGCATCAGAAATTGATTTTACTTGCGTAAATGTTCCAATTCCAAGTAACGCCACACTGACTCCAAAGAAAGCAAAAATTTTTGCAAGCAAAGGACTATGTAGACCTTTTTCTAAATAATACATTGGTCCTCCTGCAATCTCACCATTTTCATCTTTTTGACGATAACGAATTGCAAGTAACCCTTCGGAATATTTAGTAGCCATCCCAAAAAAGGCTGAAATCCACATCCAAAATAAAGCACCGGGTCCTCCTGCCGCAATCGCAGTAGCGACACCGACAATGTTTCCTGTCCCTATCGTTGAAGAAAGTGCAGTACATAAAGCTTGAAAGCTACTGACATCTCCATCTCCTTCTTGTTTTTTAAAGATGCATTTAAAAGCTAATTTTAATTTTGTAAGTTGGATCAATCTTAATTTGAAGGTAAAGTAAATACCTGTCCCTAATAACAGACAAATAAGTGGTAATCCCCATACATAATCATTAATTTGTTTTAATATTTGTGTTAGTAATTGCATAAAAAAACTCCTCCTAATAAATTAGTCGGAATTAATAATAAAAAAATACTATTTAGCCACTGTCCTTTTACCTGAGAGTTTCACCCTAACGGGCTTGCTCCTTCGGTGTTCAATTGAATGAATCTCTCCAATGGTTCGTCCAATAGCGATCCTTTTACCTGAAATCTTTAATTCTTCGGTGTTCTTATAGAATCTCTTTCGCCATTATCATCCGATATACGTTCTCATTATATCAAATTGTATACAATTGTAAACATTTATTTTATAATTATTATTTGTTATAATGCAGCTATGAAAAAAAATAAATACTTAATACTTACAATTCTTTGGATGATTTTTATCTTTGTGATGTCACAAACTCCAGGAAATGATTCTTCTAAACAAAGTAATTTTATTGTGGATATCATTATTCACATACTTCCAATTACAAGAGATACCCTTTCCTTCATTGTAAGAAAATGTGCGCATATGACAGAATATGCCATTCTTGCATTCTTACTTTATAAAACTTTTATACATAAACAAAATCCATTGGTAAAATCATTCATTTTTACATTTTTATATGCCTGTAGCGATGAGTTTCACCAACTATTTATAGCTGGAAGAGCTGGTCAATTTAAAGATGTATGTATTGACTCTACTGGAGCATTGATTATGCTTTTAATAATTTATTTTATAAATAAAAGAAAGGACAAGAAGAGATTGAGATAACCTCAATCTCTTATAATTTATGATGTAATTTTAAAAATTCTATCAACATATGATCTCGATATTGTTTTAAAGATTCTTCATTATTTCCAATTTCTTCACTACGATTTTTCATTGCTTCTTCAACACCACTTCTTGCTTTTTGTGGCCAATCTTCTGGCAATTCTTTAAAATCAGCCATATCATCTAGCCAAAGATTAATAGAATCATGAAGATGATTCATTAAACCATCCACACCTGCAGCTCCTCCACCTAAATGGAAAATTAACGAAGGACCCATAATGCCCCAACGAATACCTGGTCCAAAAGTAACAGCTTTATCTGCATCTTCAACACTACAAACACCACTTTCTACTAAATGACAAACTTCTCTATATAAAGCCATTTGTAGTCTATTACAAATAAATCCAAGAGCTTCTTTTTGAAGAACAACAGGTTCTTTATTGACAAATGTATAAAAGTCTTTAGCTTGTTGAACATATTTTTCTTCTGTTTTTTCACCTTTTGTAATTTCTACTAAAGGAATAAGATGAGGTGGATTATAAGGATGTCCGCCTACAAATCTTTCTGGATGTTTTGCATTTTTAGCAATTTCACTAATTAATAATCCAGATGTTGAACTCGCAATAATTGCATCATCCAAACAATATTTTTCAATTTCTTTTACAACTTGATGTTTTACATCATAGTGTTCTGGGGCAGATTCTTGTATGAAACAAGCCCCCCTTACTGCTTCTTCCATTGATGTAGTCAATTTAATATGATTTTCTACCTCTTGTAATCTTGTTTCATCAAGTACATTATTTTCTTTTAAAATATTTAAATTATCATGGATAATTGTTTTTGCTTTTGATAGAACTTCATCATTGATATCATAAACGACAACATCCAAATCTTTTAAAGCAAAACAAATTGCCCAACTTGCACCAATCACCCCACTTCCAACACATGCTACTTTTTTATTATTCATTTCTTGTCATCTCCTATAATTCTATTATACGCTTTATAGAACAATCTGGTAAGCAATATGTTACTCATAATATTGTTTGAGATAATCTATAAATTTTTCTTGGATTTTTGTTTTACTTTCTTTTTTCCAAATCATATACCAATGATATTGTGGCATATTTTTTATATGAATAAATTTTAAATCAGGATCATAATCTTCTTTATTAATAACAAGGGCACTTGCTAGATTATGTTTCACTATTACTCTCGCGTTTTCTATCAAATCATAGGTTCCAATAATTTGATCATCTGATATAAAAGACGGCACTTCTCCATCATTGATTGCTTGATGGGCGACCACAAGAGAAATATCCTTAAGATTGGTTGCTTCTATAACATTTTTATCAGCTAAAAAATGATCTTTTGAAACCCATAACCCCAGTTCATTTTGTAAATTGAGTCTAATTCCTTCATAATATTTTTTATCGTATTCTCTAATAAAAACACCAAAATCTAATAAACCATTTTCAATATCATTTAATAAACTATATTTATCCCCACTATGAATATGGAATTTTACAAAAGGATAATGATTTCTAAATTGTTTAATAATTTCCATGATTTCATCTAAATTATCAGTTTGTCCAGTTCCAATATAAATATTCCCAACTAATAATTCATCATTATTCAATTCATCTACTGTCTTATCAACTAACATTAAAATACTTTCAGCTCTTTTCTTCAAAAGCATTCCCTTTTCTGTTAAAACCATTCTTTGTTTATTTCTAACAAATAATAAATGACCTATTTCATTTTCCAATTCTTTCATTTGTTTTGATAATGCAGGTTGTGATACATGTAATTTTTGTGCAGCTTTTGTCATATTTTCTTCTTCTGCTATTTTAATAAAATACTTTAAGACTCTTAATTCCATGCTTGCCTCCATAACTATTAGTTATATTATACCATAAAATATATGTATTTGTAATTGACATTGTTTTTATTATCATTATAAATGAAAGGAGAACATTTATGGAAATATTATTCATATCAACAATTGCTGGTTTATTACAAGGTCTTACAGGCTTTGGTGCAGGAATTATACTTATGTTACATCTACCCTATCTTTATCCAGTGATTCAATGTTCAGGAATCATTGGGATCATTTGTTTGTTTTTATCTTTGATAATGGCTTTACAGTATAGAAAGTTTATTGAACTTAAGAAAGTATTAATCCCTTTGAGCATATATATTTTAATATCTACAATCACAATAGTGATAGGACCCTCTTTAAACTCTAGTTATTTAAAAAAAGGATTATCTCTCTTTTTTATTTTATTAAGTTTCTATTTTCTTTTTATAAAAAAGAAAAATACTCAAATAAAAATGAGTATATTTATTTCGCTATTTTGTATTTTAATTTCTAGTATATGTGACGGTTTATTTGGTATTGGTGGGCCCTTAATGGTTATTTATTTTAAAAATAAAACAGATAATCAAAATGAATATCTTGGATGTATTCAATTATTTTTCCTAGTTAACTGTATTTATAATACGATTTTAAGAATAATCAACGATATTCTTTTACCTCAACACCTATCCATAATTTTGATATCAATACCTGCTATTTGTTTAGGTTTACTTATAGCTAAAAAGATTTCTTATCAATTAAATATTAATTTCATTAATAAAATAACTTATCTTATTATCGGTTTAAGTGGTCTTTTCAATTTAATAGCATAGAAAAAATCGGTTCAATGAACCGATTTTTATATATACTAAATACCAAATAATAAGTCTACATAAGTTGGAATTGGCCAATAAGAATCATCTACTAATTCTTCAATTGTATCAATTGTTTCTCTTAATGATTGCATAATACCGAAGACATCATCTCTCCACATAGTAGCTACTTCGAAGATTTCTTCTTCGCTTGCTTGTGCTTTTGCGATATTATTTTCTAATGTTGTTAATTTATCTTTAGCGTCTTGTAGTAATCCAGCTAGTTTAGTTGCATCATCAGTTAAGAATGCTGCTGGAATACCTGCTTCTTTTGCAGCAACAACTTCTGACGACACTTTAGCTAAATAATCACAAGCTGCTGGATAAATTTGTGTTTTAACCATTTTAACTGCAGTTAAAGCTTCAACTTGAATTGTTTTAATATAGTTATCTAATAAGATTTCATAACGTGAAGCGATTTCTACTTTTGTATAAACACCTTGACGATCTAACATATCAATATATTTTGGATCTTTTAAGCATTTCAAAGCATCAACAGTGTTTTTGTGGTTAGGAAGTCCACGTCTTTTTGCTTCTTCTTCCCATTCAGCTGAATATCCATCACCATTGAAGATAATTCTCTTATGTTCAGAAATAAATTCTTTAACAACTTCTTCAAATGATTTTCCACCTTCAATAGCATCAGCCATTTGTGTCATTTCTTCAGCTAACATAGAATTTAAAATTGTGTTAGGCCCAGCTACAGATTGTGCAGAACCAACAGCACGGAATTCAAATTTATTACCTGTAAAGGCAAATGGTGAAGTTCTGTTACGATCTGTATTATCTTTAGAGAAAGTTGGTACTACAGAAACACCTGTATCAAAACGTCCAATTTCTTCATGATCAGATTTTTTACCAGTACAAATATCTTCTACTACTTTATCTAATTCTTCACCTAAGAACATAGAAATGATTGCTGGTGGTGCTTCGTTAGCTCCTAAACGATGATCGTTTCCAGCAGAAGCAATTGACATACGTAAGATTTCAGCATATTCATCAACAGCTTTGATTGTACAAGCTAATGCAGCTAAGAATGGTTTATTTTCTTCAGGATTTTTTCCTGGATTAAATAAGTTGATTCCTGTATTAGTAATTACTGACCAGTTATCATGTTTACCAGAACCATTAACTCCAGCAAATGGTTTTTCATGTAATAAACAACGTAAACCATGTTTTTTAGCGATATCTTGAGCAATTTGCATTAATAAATGGTTGTTAT
>OGNW01000856.1_pt1 | contig 20960 bp, 19 predicted proteins | sample 1573591 | NCBI WGS metagenome assembly OGNW01 (sample SAMEA2581894, study PRJEB24529) | metagenome | biome: Human gut stool | place: China | collected 2011
ACTGAAATTTTTTTATTTCATTATTTCTATTCACGATAAAGAATGTAGCGAGTGTCAAGAAAAAATGAAATAACAAAATTTCAGTTTATAGAACTAAGAAAATTAGAATTGATGGAGGGATATATTATGATAGGCTTTAGTATAATGATGTGGTTCTGTTCTGCTCTTCTCATATTTGTTAGTTTTTCTCTATTAAAAGGAAATTATTCTTCTGTTCATGGCAAAGTATTTGAAACCACAAACGACAGAAAAGGATATGCAAAAGCATTAGGAAAGCCTGTTTTATTGATAGGAATTTGTCTTTTGTTCTCTGGAGTGATTGCAGTTATATTACCGAAAGATTATGCTATTTCTATTGCAGTTATATTTATATTATTTATAGCTGTTATTTGTAGTATATGGCTGTATAAGATTCAAAAAAGATTTTCGTAAATCCCAGTTTGTAGCAGACAGTTTTTTGATTGACTGTCTGCTTTTGCTTTTCAATTATAATTGATAGTAGTGGTATAAAATGGTTCATATCCATTGTGAAAAGACCATTTAGAGTGGTATAGATTGATTGTAAGGATAGTGGGAGTTCCGTTGATTTGATTATGTTCTGCTTCGATTTCCGCTACCACTTCATCGGTATTCCAGTATTGATATACGATAACTTGCAATTCGGTATCACGGTTAGCCCCATTGCTGAATGACATGCTGTTAAATACAAGATAATCGGGCAAGCTAATGTAATAGAGAACACCTGCAAGTAAGACTAGAACAATAGTGGCAAATAACAATTTCTTTTTCATTTTGACATACCTCAGTTTCTATATAGTTATAGGGATAATTATATAGTACCTCACTATATAGTGAATTACTACATAAAGATTTATTGAATATACTTTTATGTAGAGGTGAGGCAATGAAGTATGGACATTTGGAACTTCATATAGAGGAACTGCTGAAAGAAAAAGGAATTAGTAAGAATACCATTTGTAAAGAATTGGATATACCGAGGTCTAACTTTAATCGTTATTGCAGAAATGAATTTCAGAGATTAGACGCACAACTAATCTGTAAACTGTGCAGTTACTTGGATTGTGGAATAGAAGAATTGATAGAGTATGTGAAAGAATGAGAGCCTGTCGGATTGAAGAAAATTCGTGCAGGCTTTTGTTGTGGCAAGAAAAAAAGAAAATGTAGTGAGGTCAAGGAACAAGGCGAAGCCGATACGCCGTAGGGCAGTCCTTGACAGAACGGACACAGCCAACAGTACCATGATACAGCAGAGGACTTGAAAGGTCAGAAACCTTGCAAGTCCTCTTGTCTGTTACTGGGCGTTATGTTTTAAGTAAAGTGCTTCTTTCATCAGTTCCTTTTCAAATGCTTTGATGTGACAATCATGTACTTCATTGTCGATATAAAAGCAATCGTCAGCCTGTGAGTAGGCAAGTTTGGTAACTTTCGGTTCATAGGTCTTTGTATCAATTCCGTAATAGTAAATCGTGGCGGTTGTTAATACCATGTGAATACTTTCAAAATCTCTTGTAAAAATAGTATGCCTGTCGGAATAGAAGAAATCAGACGGACATTCATAGAAGTCGGAACTATCCCCTTTCAAAAATAAAGGTAATATGTGCATTGCATTTCCAGCACGATTGACAAGAACATAAAAGCGTGGAATAAGGGCGGCATATTGGGTCATCATGGCAATATAGATATCGTCTAAATTATCAAGAAGATACTCGGAGCAGGAGTTGTTATAAAAGACATATTGCAGGGCATTGTTATTTTGGTTTGTATGTTCCATAGGTACATTTTGTCCGTAAAGCCACCGCAAGTCTACATCTAAGGAGTCAGCAATCAGTTCCATTTTATCGGCTTTCGGGTTGTACTGCCCTGAAAGGTAGGAACTGAACGCTCCTTTGCTGATACCGGTATCTTTGACTATATCTACCTGTTTTTTATTTTTTGCTTTCATGGCAAATTTAATCCGTTCTGCGATTGTATTCATCTGAAAAACCCTCTCTTTCCATATCTCGTTATAACTTCTCATATCTTATCGTCTAAGGACACTATACCACAAGTTCAGAAAAAAGAAAACAAAAAGTTTATAAAAAACTAAACTTTATATTGCAAAACGAATATGTCTGTGCTAATATACAATTAAGTTCAGAAATAACTGAACTAAAAAACGACGTCGTAATAGTAAAATGAAAATATGAGAAACTGACCTATCGGTTCAACGGGGAGAAAGGAATGTGTATGCAGATTACATTGACAAAAGAACAGGTAAAAGAAGCCTTTGGAGAACTTCGTTTCATGGGTGCGGATAACTGTTACCGCTATGATAAAGACAGTAAGAAGAAAACAGAGGAAGTGGAAGCCTTAAAACTTCATCTTGGAAGCATGAAACTTGGGAACAGCGTGGATATTCGCTTGGAAGCAACGGAACTTCCGAAGATTGAGCCTTATGCTGTGGTGGAACTGGAAGAACCAGTTTATGCCCCTTATGTGCAGAGAGGAAACTTCCCTGTATTAGTGGAGAAGATTACCTGTAAGGGTATCCGCCCTGTTCCAAACAAAAATATGTAGGCGGTCAAAGTTCCTGTCCTCGTTCTGACGTACCAAACGGCAGGTTGAGGGCAGGGCAATGGCAACGCCGTTGCAGATAAGGAGGTTTGATAAATTTGGAAGAAAGAAGCGGAAGTTTTCTTCCAGAACTCCCCTACACTAACAGGGGAGTAATACGGCAGAAAGAAGAATTAAGTGCCTTGATAGATTGGTGTCAGATAACCATTAAGGAAGTTCCGTTAGAAGCGGTCATAGAAGATGTGCTGAGAATACCTATGGAACTTATGACGGTAACAGGCTATGAAAAGGGGATTGCAGGACATGAGGTTGTGGCAATCTTCGATAATATCAAGGTGCTAAAGCCGACAGGAAATGCACAGTATCAAGGCTTTCAGATTTTGATGAGTGGGAAAGGCTGTCGCAACTATGAGAATTTTTTACAACTCAATGAGGAAACATGGTTTGATTTCTTAAACAGAGTTTGTCAGTATCACATCAATTTTCCTCGGATTGATTTGGCGATAGATGATAGAAAACCGTATTTGAGTATTCCCGATTTAATTGTAAGGACAAAAGAGGGATTGCTTTCTACAAAACTAAGGGATATAGATTTTCACGACTCGGGAGAACTGAAAGAGGAAGTGTTTCAGAGCAAGGGTGGCAGTCTTTATCTCGGTAGTTCAGCCAGTAATTTGAGATTGGTATTTTATGAAAAGGGATATGAACAGAATAAAAAGTATGGAATAGAACTAGACGAAAATTGGAACAGATATGAATTGAGATTTCGGCAGGAAATGGCGGTAAGTGTCGTACAGGAATTATTGAGATATAGAGATGTGGCAGGACTGGCAATGGAAGTATTAAACAGCAAAATACGATTTTTAGAAAAGCCGACAGACAGCATGACAACACGAAAAAGGCTTTATCCAACCTATCAAGCATGGGCGGAACTGATGAAAGATATAGGCAAGGTGAAACTTACCATACAGCCACAGAAGAAAAGTTTGCAAAAGGTGTGGGAGTGGTTAGAAAAGTATGTTGCACCGTCTTTGAAACTGTTTGCTGAGGTTGGAAAGATAGAGAAAAGAGATTATATCGGTAATCTTGTAGCAAATGGAGAAATGAATATCACACAGAAGCAGTTGTATGATGATTATATAAAAGCAAGAAGATTAGAGGAAAGGGGGTAATCGTATCGAGAAAGCATTATTAAACGTAAAGGAACTTTCAGAATATCTAGGGATTGGTGATACAAAAGCAAGGGAGCTTTTACATAATCCATATAATAATTTTACGGTGAGGATTGGAAATCGTCTGTATGCTCACAAAGTAAGATTAGATAAATGGCTGAATAATCAAGTTGTAGAGTAAGAAAAGGACTATTTGACAGTTTTTCGTACATTTTTAAGGAAGTTCCTCGATTGAAATAACAGGAAATATATGATAAAATTGAGAAGATTTAATAGTTCTTTTCCCGATTTTGCTAGGAAAGGAGGCAGTGATGGGTAAATCACTTAACGGGAAAGAATTAGGGAATGGTATATCTCAAAGAAAAGACGGATTATATCAAGCCCGATTTATCAATCGTTTCGGTAAAAGACAGACAATTTATGCGAAAACTTTAAATGAGGTAAGACATAAGTTGCGAACCGAACAGTATAATGATGAAAAAGCAATCAATGTTGTAGATAAAAATATGACATTAGATGAATGGTTCGATATTTGGCTAAACACTTGTAAGAAGAATTGCAGAAGTTCTACAAAAGGTTCTTATATTACCCACTATAAGCGTATTCAAGGAGAATTAGGGTGGAGAAAATTAACGTCGTTGAACCTAATTGTTATGCAAGAAGCGTTTAATAAATTGAAAACAGACAATGCAAGGAAAAATTCTAAAAAGATACTGGTAGATATGCTGAATAAGGCAGTTGACACAGATTTACTTGTAAAGAATGTCGCAAAACAGATAAATACTGTGATTGCCAAAGAAGAGAAAAAAGAAAGGCGTGTTCTGACAATAAGGGAAACAGAGTTTTTCTTGGAACAGGCAAAAGGAACATTTTATGAAAATTTGTTTATTTTAGCGTTAGAAACAGGATTGCGAGTGGGAGAGTTATCAGCTTTACAATGGGAAGATATAGATTTTAAGAAAAAAGTTATCCATGTAAGGCATACATTGTGTTATTTCAGTAAAAATGGAAAATATGTATTTGAAATGCACGACACCAAAACAAATAACGGAAAAAGAACCATTCCATTGACTGCAAAAGCAATCAATAGTTTAAAATGTCAAAAACTGCAAAAACAGGAAATTATTCTAAAAGGCAAAACTGCAAAGGAAGAATTTCAAAATCTTGTTTTTGTTACAAAGAATAATCAGCCGACACAACAGTTTTTAATCAATCAATGTATGCAGTTGGTTATTCAGAACATAAACAAAGCAGGTATAGATTTTTCCCCCTTTACATTGCACACACTTCGGCATACTTTTGCCACAAGAGCAATCGAATGTGGCATGAACCCGAAAACCTTGCAGAAACTCTTGGGACATGGCACATTACAAATGACAATGGACTTGTATTGCCACGTAACAGAAGATACGCTGTTCTTAGAAATGGAAAAGTTTGAGAAAAGGTGTAGTTGAGTATGAAATGGTGTAAAAATGGTGTAGTAGGGGATAAAAATAGAAAATGAGGGCGTAAAAAGCCCATAAATATGGAGGTTTTAAGAGATATGGAAGCATACAAGCAAGAATTTATTGATTTTATGGTAGAAAGTGATGTTTTAAAGTTTGGAGAATTTACACTTAAAAGCGGACGTAAATCACCTTTCTTTATGAATGCCGGTGCATACGTAACAGGTTCACAGCTTAAGAGATTAGGCGAATATTATGCAAAGGCAATCCATGATACATATGGAGATGATTTTGATGTTTTATTTGGACCTGCATACAAGGGTATTCCAATCAGTGTTGTAACAGCTATTGCTTACAGTGAATTATATGGAAAAGAAATCCGTTACTGTTCAGACCGTAAGGAAGAAAAAGACCATGGCGCAGATAAGGGAAGCTTCCTTGGGAGTAAGTTAAAAGATGGCGACAGAGTTGTTATGATTGAAGATGTAACTACATCAGGAAAGTCCATGGAAGAAACTGTACCAAAGGTAAGAAGTGCAGCAGATGTTGAAATCGTAGGCTTAATGGTCTCACTAAACAGAATGGAAGTTGGAAAAGGCGGAGAAAAGAGCGCTCTTGATGAAATTCAGGAAGAATATGGATTTAAGGCTAACGCAATTGTTTCAATGGCAGATGTTGTTGAATATCTTTACAATAAGGAATGTAATGGAAAAGTTGTTATTGATGATACAATCAAGACAGCAATTGATGAATATTATAAACAGTATGGTGCTAAATAGTTAATGACAGCTAATTAAGCTATCATATTGGAGGCAAAGTTGAATTGAGAAAATCAGATAAAAAGATGCGTATGTTTGGAAAAATATTGTTCATCCTATATCTGGTGGTAACTTTATATGCCATGTTTTTTTCAGAAAGTTTAGACAGAACCATGGTTAGTGATGAATACAGATATAACCTGGTTCTGTTTAAAGAAATAAACAGATTTTGGCGAATGAGACATACATATGGGTGGCAGATTACAATAATGAATCTGGCAGGAAATGTAGCATTCTTTATGCCATTCGGATTTTTGTTACCAAGTATGTCAAGGGAGAAAATCGTAAACAATTTTGTAAGTGTAACATTGCTTACAATGGTTTTCAGCATGCTTATTGAAACAGCCCAGCTTGTTTTAAAAGTGGGAGCCTTTGACGTGGATGATATTTTTCTTAATACAGTTGGGGGACTGTTGGGGTATATTGTTTTAAAAATCATGAAATTATTCATGAAAAATAGAAATAAGTGAGAATAACAAAGTGAAGAAGAGAAGCAAAGAAGAAAAAAGAGAAGAAAAAGAAGAGAAAAAAGGACGAAAGATACCTTTAAGGAATTATACAAAAGGTGGCAGAAAGTCATCAGTTATTGCCGGCGTAAATATATTGTTATTTATACTGGCAGTGGTTATTTCAATACTTAAAAAAGGCAATGCAGGAATTTATGTGGGCCTTTTAATGTTGTTGGTTATGGTGTCAGCTATAGCAGGATTTGTTATTGGAATTAATAGTTTTAAAGAAGAAAATAAATTTTTAAAATATACATATATAGGCACAATAACTAATGCAGTTATTTGGATTTTTATATTAGGTATGTATTTGGCATATGTATAAAAAGTGTGTATAGATTTTAAAGAAAGAGAGTGGAGCATTTGGATATTATTTTTGAAAGATATGAGATTGCAACCTCACGAATAAGAGAAATAATAAATGAAGATACAGTGTCAGAGCCTTTTAAGAGCTTTTTCTGTAAGGCATCTGAGTTTATTTGTAAAATAGATGATTTAAACAGCATCATAAAATCAGGAGAGATAAATGATTTCTCATTAGACCGGTTGAAAGAACTTAATAAAAGTTTATTTGAAGAAATTTATGGTGAAAACTATGAAGAAAGTTTCGCCAATCCTGAGTATGCAGTGAAAACTTTAGGAGAAGAATACGGAAAGATACTTTGCTATATTTACACAAAAAATCGTGGAATGATTAGAAATGTATATATGGGGAGATTAGAAGAAGTAGTTCTTCAAATGGAATTGTTTACACAGATTTATAATTATTTTGAAGATGTGGAACAATTAGAATATGACAATGTTTATGAAACGGTTTATTCATATGAAAAAGATAACACAGAGATTTTTACAGACCTTATGATTGAGGACAGAATTAATCCTGACAATAAGTTTGCTGTTGATATTGTTATGAACAGCGATTTAAATGACTTAAGATATCTTTACAAATATGGTGAGCACGTAGGTTTTAATGAACTTAAGATGGCAGAGTTTCTTAACAGTTTAAGTCAGGAAGAAATAGACAGACTTGCAAAGGTTTATACAGAAGGCTACAGAATTGGTTTTATAAACACAGGAAAAGATATTTCTAATAAAGGCACTGTTGATATTAGATATTCATTGGGCTTTGAAAGAATTATCAGATCTGCAATATTTAATTTTAAAAAAATGGGACTTGAACCTGTAATTTATCAGGTAGGTTATACAACAACAAGTCCTAACAGGCAGTATGCTTACGATCACAGATACGATGATGCATTGTATTTGGACAAGGCATATATTAAGAGAAAATTAGAAGTTTCAAGACATGCTTATGAAAGCAGAAAACAGTTGGCAGGAAAGATGGCAGGCCCTGCAGTAATTGAGATTTTCGGAGAGACACCTTTTGAACCGGAAAATAAGAAACAGGCATATGCACTTTCAGAAGAACAGCAGAAACTTAAGTCAGAATATATTACTGAATATCAGACAATGGTTCAAGAGTATATTAAGGGAGACGAAAGAAGTTTTACAATTATTGCTTTTCCAATACCTGAGTTTGGGGACAACTTTGAACAGATGTTTAAGGAAACTGTAAAGATTAACACTCTTGATTCTGAAATATACGGAAAGGTTCAGCAGAACATAATTGATGCACTGGACCAGGCAGAATATGTAAAGGTTCTTGGAAAAGGCGACAACAAAACTAACATGAAAGTTCAGATGCATGACCTTAAGAATCCTTTAAAGGAAACTAATTTTGAAAACTGTCTTGCAGATGTAAACATTCCTTTGGGAGAAGTTTTTACTTCACCTAAGTTAAAGGGAACAGAGGGAATCCTTCACGTAAGTCAGGTATATTTAAATGACTTAAAGTATAATGATTTGCAGATTACATTTGAAGATGGAAAAATAAAAGATTACACTTGTAAGAATTTTGACACTGAGGAAGAGAATAAGAAATTTATTAAGCAGAATGTAATGTTTAATCATGAAACACTTCCTATTGGAGAGTTTGCCATAGGTACTAACACAACAGCTTATATGGTTGCAAAGAAGTACCATGTGGTTTACAAACTTCCTATTCTTATTGTTGAAAAAATGGGACCACATTTTGCAGTGGGTGATACCTGCTATAGCTTTGAGGAGGATATTAAAACATATAATCCTGACGGCAAGGAAATAGTGGCAAGAGAGAATGAAGTGTCAGCTCTTAGAAAGACAGACATAAAGAAAGCATATTTTGGTTGTCATACCGACATTACAATGCCTTATGATGAACTTGGTGAAATAACGGCAGTAAGAAAAGATGGCAGCGAAATTACTATAATAAAAGACGGACGTTTCGTATTGGAAGGAACAGAACTTCTAAATGAACCGTTGGAAGAAATCTAATGTTGACTACAGTTATTTTTATGGGTACAATGTAGAATATGTTAAATTTATAACGCTTTAAGATGAATTTATGTGAAAAGGAGAACAAAATGGCAAAAGTAGCAATTGTAATGGGCAGCGATTCAGATATGCCTGTAATGAGCAAAGCAGCAGATTTTCTTGATCAGATGGGAATCGATTATGAGATGACCATAATTTCAGCACACAGAGAGCCTGATATTTTCTTTGAATGGGCTAAAGGAGCTGAAGAAAGAGGAGTTAAAGTTATTATTGCAGGAGCAGGAAAGGCAGCACACCTTCCGGGTATGTGCGCAGCATTATTCCCAATGCCTGTTATTGGAATACCAATGAAGACTTCAGATTTAGGTGGAGTAGATTCACTTTACTCAATTGTTCAGATGCCTTCAGGAATCCCGGTTGCAACTGTAGCTATTAATGGCGGTCAGAATGCAGGTATCCTTGCAGCAAAGATTCTTGCTACATCAGATGCTGAATTACTTGCAAAACTTAAAGATTTTAGCAAGGAAATGAAAGATTCAGTAGTTGAAAAAGATGCAAGACTTAAAGAAGTAGGTTACAAGAACTACTAAGAATTAAAAAGTGTAAAAGATGTTTAAGCATCATATAAAATAATATAAAAGCAATAGAAAAGTACATATAGAATTAAGGAGATTATACTATGGATTACAAGAAGGCAGGCGTTGATATTGAAGCAGGTTACAGATCAGTAGAGCTTATGAAGAAACATGTTAAGGAAACAATGAGACCGGAAGTTTTAGGTGGTCTTGGCGGTTTCGCAGGTGCTTTTAGCTTAGATTCAATTAAGAAGATGGAAGAACCTGTATTATTATCAGGAACAGACGGATGTGGTACAAAAGTACAGTTAGCATATATTATGGATAAGCATGACACAATCGGTATTGACTGTGTTGCCATGTGTGTAAATGACATTGCATGTTCAGGTGGAGAACCTCTTTTCTTCCTTGACTATATTGCATGTGGAAAGAACTATCCTGAAAAGATTGCAACAATCGTTAGTGGTGTAGCTGAAGGATGTAAGCAGTCAGGAGCTGCATTAGTTGGTGGTGAAACAGCAGAACATCCGGGACTTATGCCTGTTGACGAATATGATCTTGCCGGATTTGCAGTAGGCGTTGTAGACAAGAAAGACCTTATTACAGGTGAAAACATTAAGCCTGGCGATAAGTTAATCGGTATTGCATCTTCAGGTGTTCATAGCAACGGATTTTCTTTAGTAAGAAAAGTATTCGAAATGACAGAAGAATCTCTTAATACATATTATGATGAGTTAGGAAAGACTTTAGGTGAAGCGTTACTTGCACCTACAAGAATTTATGTTAAGGCGTTAAAGAAAGTAAAAGAAGCAGGAGTAACAATCAAGGGATGCAGCCACATTACAGGTGGTGGTTTCTACGAAAACATTCCAAGAATGCTTCCTGACGGAGTAAAGGCAGTAGTTAAGAAAGACAGCTACGAAGTACCTGCAATCTTCAAACTTCTTGCAAAGACAGGAGATATTGAAGAAGAAATGATGTACAATACTTACAACATGGGTATCGGTATGGTATTGGCAATTGATCCTGCAGACGTAGACAAGACAATGGAAGCTTTAAAGGCAGCAGGAGAAACATGCTACGAATTAGGACAGGTAGAAGCCGGAGAAAAGTGTGCAGAATTAGTATAGTAAATATTTAAATGAAAAGGCTAGTTTTTCAACTAGCCTATATGCTTTTCTAAAGAAAATAAATACTGCTTAGTATCAATAACTTTTTTGGTACTTAATAGGAGGAATTATGTTAAAGGTAGGAGTAATGGTTTCAGGTGGTGGAACTAATTTACAGGCTATTATAGACGGTGTACATAGTGGAGTAATTACAAATGCTAAGTTAGAAGTTGTAATTAGCAATAAGAAAGACGCATATGCTTTAACCAGAGCAAAAGACAACGGAATTAAGGCAGAAAGCGTATGTATTAAGGATTATGCTACAAGAGATGAATTTAATAAGGCATTAATCAGAACAATAGATTCATACAATCTTGACCTGATTGTACTTGCAGGTTTTCTTGTGGTTTTACCGGAAGAATTAATTAATAAATATAGAAACAGAATTATAAATATACATCCATCATTAATCCCATCTTTCTGCGGAAACGGATTTTATGGATTACACGTTCACGAAAAAGCATTGGAGCGTGGAGTTAAAATTACAGGAGCTACAGTTCATTTCGTAGATGAAGGAACAGATACAGGTCCTATTATATACCAGAAGGCTGTTGAGGTATTAGAAGGTGATACACCTGAAATTCTTCAGAAGAGAGTTATGGAGCAGGCAGAGTGGAAGATTTTACCACAGGCAATTAACGATATTGCCAATGGCAAAATAGCAATTGGAGAATAATTTTATTGAATAGAATCCATTAAGGATAGTAAGACAAGGAGATATAAAATGAAAGTACTTATTGTTGGAAGTGGCGGAAGAGAACATGCAATTGCAACAGCAGTGGCAAAAAGCCCTAAGGTTGACAAAATCTATTGTGCACCGGGAAATGCAGGAATCGGTCAGGTTGCTGAATGTGTAAACATTGGAGCAATGGAATTTGATAAATTAGTTGATTTTGCAAAGGAAAAAGAAATCGACTTAACAGTTATAGGTATGGATGATCCATTGGTAGGCGGTATTGTTGATAAGTTTGAAGAAGCAGGACTTAGGGTATTCGGACCAAGAAAGAATGCAGCCATTCTTGAAGGCTCAAAAGCTTTCTCAAAAGACTTAATGAAGAAATATAATATTCCTACAGCAGGATACGAGAACTTTGATTCACCTGAAGAAGCAATGAAGTATCTTGAAACATCTAAATATCCTATTGTATTAAAAGCAGACGGACTTGCTCTTGGAAAAGGTGTTTTGATTTGCAATACTAAGGAAGAAGCAATGGATGGCGTTAAGGAATTAATGCTTGACAAGAAGTTTGGTAATGCAGGAAATACTATTGTAATAGAAGAATTTATGACAGGTCGTGAAGTTTCAGTACTTTCATTTGTTGATGGGAAAACTATAAAGATTATGACATCAGCACAGGATCACAAAAGAGCAAAAGATGGTGATCAGGGTCTTAATACAGGAGGAATGGGAACATTTTCACCTAGTCCTTTTTATACAGAAGAAGTTGATGAATTTTGCAAGAAGTATGTTTACCAGGCAACAGTTGATGCCATGGCAGCAGAAGGAAGAGAGTTTAAGGGAGTTATTTTCTTTGGCTTAATGTTAACAGAAGACGGACCAAAGGTTCTTGAATATAATGCAAGATTCGGTGATCCTGAAGCTCAGGTAGTTCTTCCAAGAATGAAGAATGATATTATTGATGTTTTTGAAGCATGTGTTGATGGAACCTTAGATCAGATAGATTTACAGTTTGAAGACAATGCAGCAGTATGTGTTGTATTGGCAAGTGACGGATATCCTGTTTCATATGAAAAAGGCTTTGAAATCAAAGGCCTTGAAAACTTTGAAAACAAAGAAGGATATTATGTTTTCCACGCAGGCACAAAGGCTGAAGGTGATAAGATTGTTACTAACGGTGGACGTGTACTTGGGGTAACTGCAAAAGGAAAAGATTTAAAGGAAGCCAGAGCAAATGCCTATGAAGCTACAAAATTAATTCAGTTCGAAAATAAATATATGAGAAATGATATTGGCAAGGCTATTGATGAGGCATAGTTATATACTTAAAATATCAAAATAAGGAAGGTATTTAAATGAAAAATTTAAGAAAGATGGTTATGCTGATTTTAACTTTGGCAATGCTTACAACGGGCGTTCAGGTAAGTGTTTTGGCTGACCAGACAACAGATTTACAGTCTATGAAAGTTTATGCTGTAAATGCAGCAGGAAAGAAGACAAAGGCAGAACTTAATTTTAGTTCAACAACTTATACATATGACATAACAGTTATGTCAGATACAGAATCTATTGAGATTGTTGCAAGTCCTGCAACTTCAGGTTCAACATGGGCTATAGAGAAAGATGGAATTAATACTAAAATGGATTTTGGTAAAAACTACACAGCAGTAGTTGTTACATCAAGTACAGGCGCAAAAAACAAATATGAAATTAATACTACAAAGCTTACAAAGGCTGAACAGGCAACATACAAAGCCGGAAGTTCAACAGATGAAACAACTGCTAAAGACAGCAGTTCAACAAGCAGTAAGAAATCAAAGAAGGTTTCTAAGTCAGACATTACAGTTGGCAAAGGTGAATACAAGATAGTAGAAGATTTTAAGGATGATCTTATTCCTGAAGGTTTTTCAAAAACAAAAGCTGAGTATGACGGTAAGCAGTATGAAGCAATCAAAGGTGATAAGAAAGACATTACAGCTTTCTATTTAAAGAAGGGAAGCACTAAAGGATTTTACATCTATGATTATGAAACAAAGAAGTTTTCTTCATTAAGAAATATTAAGATTGCCAGCAGAATGTATACAGTAGTTAATCCTACTGAAAAGGCATCTTGCTTAAAGAAGTACACAAAGAAACAGATTACTGTAATTGATCAGGAAGTTAATGCCTGGGTTTTAAATGAAGAAGAGGGGTTATATCTTCTATATGCAATGAACTGGAATGGCGATACAAACCTTTATTGCTACGATGACAATGAAAAATGTTTTCAGAGATATATTGCAGAAGATGATGTAAATACTCAGATTGAAGCAGCAAATAAGGCATACAACAATGTAAAGAACAAATATAATACATTAGCATCAAAATACAATATGCTTCTTAAGATTGCATGCGGACTTGTAATTGTTATAATTATTCTTATTTTTGTTATTATAAATATTAAGCTTAACAGAAAAGAAAAAAGACTTGCCAAGCAGAAAAAATATGATGACAAAAACAATGGCAATGGAAAAGACAAGAAAGATGCAGAAGATTCAACAGAATCAAATGACGTGGAAGAATCAGATGAAATTGAACCTATGGAAGAACAGGTTAAAGAAATAGAAGAACCTGAAGATGTTTCAATTCCTGAAACTGTTGAAGAACCAGAAGTTTTAGATGAGGTTGTTGAAGATTTCCCTGAAGCAGATGATGTGGAAATTCCACAGGTTGAAGAAGCTACTGATTTGAATCAGGATGTTGTATTAGATTTAGATGACATAGAAGATGCGGCAGAAACAACTGAAGATGAAATAGAGAAAGAATCTGAAAAAGCTCAGTTAGAAGCGGAAGAAGATATGAAAGAAACATTAAAAGACATGCTTCCGGATGACGATGAGGATGATGAAGATTTTGAATTTATTGATTTAGATTAATTAGGAATACCCCAGACTTCGGTCTGGGGTATGTTAGCAGAAAAATATGGAGGAAAGGTAATGGAAAGAGGTAATTTTACCAGACAGGCTATTGAAGCTATGGAATATGCTAAAGAAGTGGCTATAAGTTTTGGTATGAATTATATCGGCACGGAACATTTATTGGCAGGCATTTCCAAAGTATCAGAAGGTGTGGCAGCAAATATTTTGTATAACTATAATCTTGTTTATGCAGATATAATGAAAGCCATTAGTGAGGACATGGGAATAGAAGGCAGAGTGCGTACAAGGTCCAGAAGCAGAAATCTGGAAACAACAGCAAGGGCCAAGGCAATATTGGAAAGAGCTTATGTAGAGGCATCAAAACAGGGATTGCCTCAGATTGGAACAGAGCATATTCTTCTTGCCATAGTTGCAGATCCTGATTGTGAGGCACATTGTATTCTTACAAGTTTTCGGGTAAATATTAAAAAGATTTGTGCAGATATTTTAAAACTTACAAATAGAGATCCAAGAGAGATAAGACAGTACATCCAGACAGAAAAGCGTCAAAGAGATGACAACGTTTCTACAACACCAACATTAGACCAGTTCGGAAGAGATTTGACTAAGGCAGCAAAGGCAGGTCAGCTTGACCCTGTAGTTGGAAGAGATGTTGAAATAAGAAGAATTATTCAGATTTTAAGCAGAAGAACAAAGAATAATCCTTGTCTTATAGGAGAGCCGGGTGTTGGTAAGACAGCAATAGTTGAGGCAATAGCCCAGAAGATTGTACAGGGACTTGTTCCTGAAACAATGGAAGGAAAAAGATTAATAAGTCTTGATCTTTCAGGTACTGTTGCAGGCTCAAAATATAGAGGCGAGTTTGAGGAAAGATTAAAAAGAATAATGGATGAAGTTGAAAATTCAGGAAACATTATTCTTTTTATTGATGAAATTCATACAATTATCGGTGCCGGTGGCGCAGAAGGTTCAATGGATGCCTCAAATATTTTGAAACCATCATTAACAAAAGGACGTCTTCAGGTTATAGGGGCAACAACAATTGCAGAATACAGAAAGTATTTTGAAAAAGATGCAGCCCTTGAGAGAAGATTTCAGCCGGTTACTGTTGAGGAGCCTACAGAAGCCCAGACTATTGAGATTTTGCATGGATTAAAAAGTGCTTATGAAGAATTTCACAAGGTTAATATTTCAGATGAAGCAGTGGAAGCTGCAGTAAAACTTTCAACAAGATATATTAATGACAGAAATCTTCCGGACAAGGCAATTGACTTAATAGATGAGGCATGTTCAAAAGTAAGAATTAAGGAAAAACCAAAGCCAAAGTCAGTAACAAATAAAGAACTTGATGTAGCTGAATTAAATCTTGAACTTGAAATGTGCGTAAGACACGGAGATTTCAAAGGAGCAGCAGTGCGCAAAAAGGATTTAGACAAAGCACAGACAGCTCTTGATAAGGCTATTGCAAAGTGGCAGGGAACAGAGAAAGAATACAGACCTGTTATTGATGAAAATACAATAGAAGAAATAGTATCAATGTGGACAGGAATCCCGGCAACAAAAATGGGAAAGAACGAACAGCAGAGATTATTAAAGTTAGAATCAATATTGCATAAGCGTGTTGTAGGCCAGACAGAAGCTGTAACTGCCGTGGCAAAGGCTGTACGAAGAGGAAGAGTGGGACTAAAAAGTGCCAATAGACCAATTGGTTCATTTCTGTTTTTGGGACCTACAGGTGTAGGAAAAACAGAACTTTCAAAAACATTGGCAGAAGCAGTTTTCGGTTCAGAAGATGCAATGATTCGTGTTGATATGTCAGAATATATGGAAAAACACAGTGTATCAAAACTTATTGGTTCACCTCCGGGATATGTTGGATATGAAGAAGGCGGACAGCTTAGTGATAAGGTTAGAAGAAATCCATATTCAGTAGTTCTTTTTGATGAAATCGAAAAAGCTCATCCTGATGTATTTAACATATTGTTACAGGTTCTTGATGACGGCCAGATTACAGATTCAAAGGGTAGAAAAGTTAGCTTTAAAAATACAATTATTATTATGACATCAAATGCAGGAGCAAACAGAATAATAGACCCTAAACATTTAGGCTTTAGCAGAAACATAACAGAGAAGCAGGATTATGAAAAGATGAAAGCAAGTGTTATGGAAGAAGTTAAGTTAATGTTTAAACCTGAGTTTATTAATCGAATTGATGAAATTATAGTATTCCATGCTTTAACTGAAAAAGAAGTAAAGAGTATAGTTAACATTATGCTTAGAAATCTTGCAAAACAGGTTAAGGAACAGATGAATATTGAGCTTAAATATACTGAAACACTGAAGAGTGCCCTTGCAAAGGAAAGCTACGATAAGAAGTATGGTGCAAGACCTTTAAGAAGGATGATTCAGAACAAAATAGAAGACAATCTGGCAGAGGAAATACTTGCAGAAAAAGTTAAGCAGGGAGATAAAGTTACAGTGTCATATAAGAACAAATCCGTAACTTTTTCTGTGGCAGAATAGTTTAAAATGTATTATACTAGAACTACCAAAAAAAATAGATAAAGTCACATTAGATGATTTAATAACAGGAGGACAAAATGGCAGTAATTAAGGAATTAATCAGAAAAGAAAATAATGGTTCAATCAGCTTCGGTAATTATGAATTACCACAGAAAACAAAGTTAGCAGACTTTGAAGTTAATGGAGATTTATATAAAGTAAAAACATTTAAGGAAATTACAAAACTTGAAAAGAACGGAACTTTTGTTTATGAATCAATTCCGGGAACAGCAGTAAGCGTTTTTAAGGAAACAGCAGATGAAGTAAGCTTTTTCGTAGACGGAAAAGGTCAGACACAGATTACATTAGAATTAGAATCTAACAAGGAATACAGAGTTTTTGTTGGAGACAGAGATCTTGGAGTATCTAAGACAGACGTTGGCGGAAAGATTACATTGGATGTAGATTTAGAAAACGGAAATCTTACTACTGTAAAAGTTGTAACAGCATAATAATTAAGATTTTAAATTAAGATATAAAATAAAGCTACAAAACAAAATAGGAGAGCCATGGCAAAATCAAAAAAGACGGTTTTCTTTTGCAAAGAGTGCGGTTACGAGTCAAGTAAATGGTTAGGACAGTGTCCGGGATGTAAAGAGGTAGGAACTTTTGTAGAAGAACCGATGGGGGCAAAGACCAACAATAACATTAGAAGGGGATTAATTAATAATAAACCGGTAACAATAAATCAGGTTACGGCAGATGATGAGGAGAGAATCACAACAGGTTTTGGAGAACTGGACAGAGTATTAGGAGGGGGAGTAGTTCCCGGCGGGCTAATACTTGTAGGCGGTGATCCGGGAATAGGAAAGTCCACATTACTTCTTCAGGTATGTAGAAATATGTCAAATAATGGCAAGAAGATTTTATATATTTCAGGAGAAGAATCCCTTAAGCAGATTAAGCTTAGAGCAAACAGAATGGGACAGTTTTCCGATAATTTAAGTCTTTTGTCAGAGACAAACCTTGATATAATAGAGTCAGTTATTTTAGAAACAAAACCTGATGTAGTAGTAATAGACTCAATACAGACTATGCTAAGAGAGGATATAGGCTCAGCTCCAGGCAGTGTAAGTCAGGTTAGGGAGTCAACTAACTTTCTTATGCAGTTAGCTAAAGGTAATACCATTCCAATATTTATTGTAGGTCACGTAACCAAAGAAGGGGTTGTTGCAGGACCTAGGGTTTTGGAACATATGGTTGACACGGTTTTATATTTTGAAGGTGACAGACATGCAGCATATAGAATAATCCGAGGAGTTAAGAACCGTTTTGGTTCAACTAATGAAATTGGAGTATTTGAAATGAGTTCAGAAGGACTTAGGGAAGTATTAAATCCGTCAGAATTTATGTTAGATGGAAGACCTGAGGATGCTTCAGGTTCAGTTGTGGCATGTTTAATGGAAGGAACAAGACCGATTCTTGTAGAAATACAGGCATTAATATCCCACACCAACTTTGGAATGCCAAGACGAACGGCGGTGGGAACAGACTATAACAGAGTTAATCTTTTAATGGCAGTTATCGAAAAAAGAATTGGAGTTCAGATGTGCGATTATGATGCATATGTTAATATAGCAGGTGGAATGAAAATCAATGAACCGGCATTAGACCTTGCATTAGTAATGGCATTAATCAGTAGCTTTAAGAACAGAGTAATAGACCCAAAGACAATAGTTTTCGGTGAAGTAGGGCTTGCAGGAGAAGTAAGAGCGGTATCACAGGCAGACAAAAGAGTACAGGAAGCTAAGAAACTTGGTTTTACAACGTGTATAATGCCTGCTGTATCCAAGAAAAATCTTACAGAAATCACTGGAATCAATATAATTGGGGTAAATAATATAAAAGAAGCTGAAGAACTTATTTAAAAAAGTTGACAACTGATATTCGTTAGATTAGAATAACAAGGTAAGAAAAAGTCCAAAAGGACAATAAAATAATAAAAGCGTTGATAGAGACAGTAGTTGCCTTGCATAAATAATGCATAGTGAACGTTATAGAGAGTTCGGATAAGGTGGAAGCCGAATACAAGTAGCAGGTATATGAACATCACTCTGGAGTTGCAGCCCAAAGAACGTATAAAGTTTAGTAGGCGCTGACGGTATCCACCGTTAAAGGGAACACATATTAAAGGAGAAATCCTGCGTATGCTGTAAAAGGTGGTTAACGAAAATACAGGCTTTCGTCCTTTACAGGGCGGGAGCCTTTTTATTTAGTGCTCCATAGTGGACGCACAATAAAATAAATACACAGATATCATTGGATGTTTGCGAAAACAATGCAGATAGGATATGCGACAGATTTTTCTGCAAGCAAACAATAGGCAAATTTTCGTAATTTTGCGAGCATAGTGTACAGCGATAAAACGACTGTCTGAGCAAAGCGAGTTTAGTTTTTCGCTGTACCATAGGCGGCGGAGCAAAATAAGAAAATTAACGTGTTTGCGGTAGAAAAATCTGTCGCATACCGGGAATACATTATTTTCGCAAACATCTGATGACAAAAAAGAAAGGAGATTGAAATGTACAAGAAGGTATCAACCAATTTGAACTTTGTTGACAGAGAAAAAGAAACAGAAAAATTCTGGGATGACAATCACATCTTTGAAAAAAGTATGGAAAATAGAAAAGAAGGACCAACATATACTTTTTATGATGGACCTCCAACAGCTAACGGAAAACCACATATCGGACACGTATTAACACGTGTAATTAAAGATATGATCCCTAGATACAGAACAATGAAGGGATATATGGTTCCAAGAAAGGCAGGATGGGACACACATGGACTTCCTGTAGAACTTGAAGTAGAAAAATTATTAGGTTTAAATGGAAAAGAACAGATTGAAGAATACGGTATGGAACCTTTCATTAAGAAATGTAAGGAATCTGTATGGAAATACAAGGGAATGTGGGAAGACTTCTCAGGAACAGTTGGTTTCTGGGCAGATATGGAAAACCCATATGTAACTTATGATGATAATTTTATTGAATCTGAATGGTGGGCTTTAAAGACTATCTGGGATAAGAAATTATTATACAAAGGTTTTAAGATTGTACCTTATTGCCCAAGATGTGGAACACCTCTTTCATCACAGGAAGTTGCACAGGGATACAAGGCAGTTAAGGAACGTTCAGCTATCGTAAGATTTAAAGTTGTTGGTGAAGATGCATATTTCCTTGCATGGACAACAACACCTTGGACTCTTCCATCTAACGTAGCTCTTTGTGTTAACCCTAATGACACATACTGCAAGGTTAAAGCAGCTGACGGATATACTTATTATATGGCAGAAGCTTTACTTGACACAGTATTAGGAAAGCTTGCAACAGAAGACGAAAAAGCTTATGAAGTATTAGAAACAATGAAGGGTGCTGACCTTGAACATAAAGAATATGAACCATTATATGAATGTGCAAAGGCTATTGCTGATAAGCAGAGAAAGAAAGGTTTCTTTGTAACATGTGACACATACGTTACTATGAGTGATGGTACAGGTATTGTTCATATTGCTCCTGCTTTCGGTGAAGATGATGCTAATGTAGGACGTAACTATGACCTTCCTTTTGTACAGCTTGTAAATGACAAGGGTGAACTTACAGAAGACACACCTTATGCAGGTTTATTTGTAAAGGATGCTGATCCTAAGGTATTAGTAGACCTTGACAAGAGAGGACAGTTATTTGATGCACCTAAGTTTGAACATGATTATCCACATTGCTGGAGATGTGATACACCATTAATCTATTATGCAAGAGAATCATGGTTTATTAAGATGACAGAAGTTAAGGATAAACTTGTTGCAAATAATAACACAGTAAACTGGATTCCAAAATCAATCGGTGAAGGACGTTTTGGAAACTGGCTTGAAAATGTACAGGATTGGGGTATTTCAAGAAACCGTTATTGGGGTACTCCACTTAATATCTGGGAATGCTGCGATTGCGGATGTCAGGAATCAATTGGCAGCCGTGCAGAATTAGCAGAAAGAAGTGGAAATCCTGATAATGCTAATGTTGAATTACACAGACCTTACATTGATGAAGTAACATTTAAGTGTAAAGAGTGTGGTGGCACAATGAAGAGGGTACCTGAAGTTATTGACTGCTGGTTCGACTCAGGAGCAATGCCATTTGCACAGCATCATTATCCATTTGAAAATAAAGATT
>OGNW01000864.1_pt1 | contig 20831 bp, 24 predicted proteins | sample 1573591 | NCBI WGS metagenome assembly OGNW01 (sample SAMEA2581894, study PRJEB24529) | metagenome | biome: Human gut stool | place: China | collected 2011
AAAATGAGTTGAATTTCTATGATTTTTTTGAAAATATATATTGTAAAAATGGAAAGAATAGATAAAAGGGGGGGTGTAAAGAAACCTAACAATTTATGATAGGCTTCTTTGCCTCTTTTTGTATATATACTATAAAAATATTCAATAAGTGATATATTGAGCTAATGATTGAATTAATTTTGTTTAGCATTATTTTCATTTACTTTGCTTATGTATCGTAGTAATAATACAATATATGTTAGAATGTACTTGTAATTAGTATATGAATAGTAATATATTACCAAAAAAGTAGCTTTAGTTTCGATTCCTCGAGCTATTTTTACGTTAAAATAAAAAAACTGAAAAGAATGCATAAACCAAAAGGTTAGACTTCTTTACAGTTCAGCTTTTTAATATACTCTTATATAAAAAATATATTATAATTTTATTGTTAACATTTTAAACAATTAACTATTTAACCTCTAATATTAACAGATTTTATATACAAATTATAAATTCATAATATAAGTTACGTCTAGTTTTATATTTTAATCTTGTTATAATATAGCTTATGAGGTGAATTTTTTAAATGGAAACAACTATATACTTTAAAGATATAAGAAATAAAGATTATAATAATTATCCCAATAGGATATATAAAGTTGAAAATTCAAGAATGCTCATTGAAATTCTAGACAATAATCATATTCATGGAAAACCGTACTATTTTACAAGTCTACAATCAAGAGATAACTTTATTTTAGAAATTAAAGAACATATTTCAAAAATCAATAATGAAGAATTAGAAAAAATCCAAAACTATTGGAAACAAAAACTAGATTAGTATATAAAAAAGTGACTACTACAAATGCAATAGTTACTTTTTTTACAATCATATTCTTTTGTATTAAAAAAATTCTTGTTCTATTGTTTAACTAGCAAATATTTCAAAATCATTACATAATTTGAAATAACTATCCAATTCCTCTATAGCAAGAATTAATGTACCAATTTGATTAAATAATATTTTTTCTATCTCATCAGTACATTCATCACTTTGTTGAATCATTTGTAAAGTACTTGCTACAGAGTCTAATTGATCTTTAATTCCTTTTTCTATCATTTCTTTATTATTTATAATTTCTTTCATATATTTTCTTCCTCTCTATAAAACTATAAATAACATATAAATAGATAGTTAAGTAAAAAAAGAACAAATTGGTCTTTAAAAATTATTATACAGAAAAAATTAATAAATCTTATATTGATTTATTCTTTTCCTATTATGTTTATAGTACTTTCATAAATTTACTGCATTCCAATGAAAAAATAACTAATTCTAAAATTTTCAAAGTATGTAACTTCTATTTTATAAAAAATATGATATACTATAGGCGTAGTCATAGGACTAGCATTAATAGACTAAAGAAAAAGGAAGAACGGCAATTCTTCCTTTTTCACTATTTTGGATACTAGCATTAATAGACTTAAGCAGTTAAAACTACTTCAATATAAAAGCGGTAATAACTAGAATTAAATAAAGAATAATTAAATATTCCATTTAATCCTCTCTTAAAGTCACATCAATGCTAGTCTCCTAGTATGATGTTTAAACATGCTAGATCCTCCATAGGCACATAAGTGCTTAAAGATTATATCATAATAAAAGCCATAATACGATAAAATATGACAATAATAAATTTATAACAAGCTATTATTTCTTAAACTCCATACCCATAAATTGATTTGCTACTTAAATTATAACTTTTTTCTCTAACCTCATCTTTGCTATTACCTTCTATAGTGAATACTTTTTCATTTTCAACTTTTTCAACAATACCTACATGATCTGTATGACCATCCTGTTGCCAATCAAAAAATATGATATTTCCTGTCATTGGTACATAAGATTTATCTTTCCATCTGTTATTTTTCTTATACCAATTTTCTCCATCTGTACATAGAGAAAACTTTGGTACTGAGCTATCATCTAACATTCCACTTTCATTTGCACACCATGATACAAAAATGGCACACCAATTTACTTTTTTATTAAATCCATACCATGTCCAATATTTACTTCCACTTGTTGTTCCAACTTGTGACTTTGCAACTTCTACTATATTGTTATTTCCAATATGATAATACCTTAAAACATGTACAACGTAATCAGGATCACCATAAACATTTGTTTTTAATTTTGCCTTCATTTCATCAGAAAATACCTTTGCATTTGCTCTAGTATATCCCCCAAAATGTTCATTTGCCCAACTTATATATCCGTTTCCATAATTATACCCTTGAAGGGCTAATGATATATGCTCGGTATCTCCACTTGAAGCAACCTTTGCATCATTTAAGCAACTAGCTAAATGTTGTATTCCTACCTTAATGGAATAATCATCATCTGTTATTCCATTATGCACTCTTGGATATTTTTCATTAAATCCACATTCTGATGACTGCATAGGGTCATTTCCCTTTCCTCCGCTTTCTTGCATCATTACTGCTTGTATCAAAGAAACATAATCACCAATCCCACTTTCCAACGCATATTTTTCAATTACTGGTGTATAAGCTATTACTTCTGAACTAAGTCCTTCTACAGACGTATTTACACTGGAATCATCTGACAAAGCAGAAAATACCCCAATAAATAAAACAATCACTATTAGAATAATCATTCCTGTTCCATAAGAAATCAAATGATTCATGATTACTATTGGCTTTTTTACAAAACTTATCAGCTTTTTTATAAAATGTATAATTTTATTACCTGAATATTTCATCGTGGTTGTTCCATTGAACTTATTTAATGATTTTCTATATTTGTTCAACATTCTTGATTGACTTATTGTCTGATTCGACAAAGTTTGATTTATTGTGTTCGATAAATTACCATTTGTTCTGGGATTAATTTTATTTTTAACTGTTGATAATTTTATGTTTTTTAATTTGGTATTACCCTTTTTTGTACTATTTTCCTTTATAAGCTTTTCACTTTTTCTTTTTTGATTTCGATATTTCTTTATTTTTATTCTAGCACTAACAGGTGTTTTTTCACTTACACCTTTGATTTTATTTATTGCATAATTTGACTCCTTATTTTCCTTTTCATCCTGTACATTATTTTTTGTATTGATACTTTGCTTTTTATTAAAAGAATCTAGCATCTTTTTCTTATCAAGAGTCTTAATATCCTTAATTGTTTCTTTTGTCTTAATATTCTTTATCATAAACAGTTATCAAAACTCTTATCTTTTCTAGATTTATAATATTCAGGATATCTTAATTTTATTGACTCCATAAAAAAAGAACTGTATTCACATGAAAACAGATCATAAGGTGTTGAAACTTTTGCATTTTTTTCATCTACATAACCATTGAACAAATTGAAACCCATCAATGCTGTATTAATTGATCCTGAAGTATGCCATGATTTATCTAGTCCTGACAGTTTAATACTGTTCCTATTAAAATCATAAAGATCATTAATATGCTCTCTGCAATCTTTATCAATGGTTAATGTATAAAATAGCGATTGATGATAAACATCATTAATTCCACTTTTTTCTATAGCTAAATGATATGCTTTTTTATGTTCATTGTTAAAATACTTCATTATATTCCCCTCACTATCTTATTTTTTCTTTCATTTTATTTTTTATTGATTTTTCTGTCGTCTTGCTTTCTAAATATTTTATTTCACTTTTTACAGACTTTTTATCTATATTATCCACTCGATGAATCATCTTTGAAGTTTTTACAATCATTTTTTCTAAATTAGATAGCATTGAACGTGATGTTCTTTGAATAAAATTCATTTTATTCACTTCTGGTCTTTTATTAACTGGTGGTTTTCCCATAATAATTGCTCCGATATTTTTAAAATTCATCTTTGTATTTCTTAATTCGTTAGTAACAGCATCACATTTATTTATAAGTAGATGTGTTTTATTAACACATTTAAAAAGTGACCTATGGAATTTTCCAAGAGCCACTTTAAAATGTGAAATTTTAATTGTTTTGATAACTACCTGTTTACCATGTTGTTTAAATTGATTCACACATTCTTTTACTGAAGATAGAACATTTAATTTTATTTCACTTAATTGTTTCTTTCCATTATCTACTGTCTTTTTTATATCTTCAGTTATACTTTTCATAGTTTCTCGAATAGTTGGATTTTGTAATTGTTCTATTGTATTCTTTAATTCTAATACTTCACTTGTCATATAATCTATTTTCTTTTCCATATTTGAAATATAATCCAGTAATTCTTTAGTTTCATTTATTTTAACTTCTTGATAATTCCAAAAACGTTCTCTTGACAATTCAATTAGTTCTTCTGAAATTTCTTTTCCATAGTTGAAATATAAACCTGTAATTCCATTTTTGGTATGTTCGTTGAATCACCATGTTCCTTATAAAGTATCTTAAAATATTCACTAATGTAAGGATCATTGTATATTGCTGGTAATTGTTTATCCATATTGTTATTTCCTCCTATAAAAAAAGATATGCCTTTATCAAAAGCATATCTAAATATTTAAAATTCATCATGTAAGTCAACTATGTCGACTACTTCTAATTTATTAATTTCCTTCAAGGTATCCATTCCACTTAGCAAATCAATTGTGCTTGATTTACCATTTTCATGTTCTTGATAATTTTCACATCCAAAGAATAATTGTCCACTTGATTTATTCATTCTTAATTTCATATTACTTCCACAAATATTACATTTTAAGTTTTTATATTTGATAGATGATTCAGTTAATTGATTAACTGATAATAATACAGCAATAACTTTCTTTGCACCTGCTTCATACAATGTTTTTACTGCCTCAAGAATTGTTGAACCGCTAGAGAAAACATCATCAATTATAACAATTGTTTTATTTTCAACATCTTTTATTACTTCAAAAGCACCTTTTACTATTTCCCTTCTCACATATAAATCATTACCCTTTTGGGAAAAATCTTCTTTACAATTAAGTATAGAATCTAACTGCATATTATTCTTTTTTAGTTTTGAAAGTTGTAAACTATTAAATCTATCAAATTTACCTTCTTTGATATCATTAGGTTTTAAGGGAATATAAGTAAAATAATCTATATTTTCTCTTCGAGCTATATAACAGCATACTGAATCAAAAAATAAATCAACCGCTTTAACATATCCTGACTTAAATTGTTTAACTATATGCGATAAAGGATCATTCAAAATATACATATGTTTATTAGCATAATATCTTCCACCAAAATATAAATCCACATTTCTTTCATTTCCGTCATCTAACATAACAAATTCATTACAATGTAATAATGACATTTTCTTTCTTGATGAACTATATGTTGCAAAGATTTCTGCACCATATCCTTTTGTATCAAGATTAAGAATTTTTTCAATTGAATTTATATTTTGAACAGTATAGTCAGGTATATTTTTTAAAAAATCATATATTAAAGTTCCAACAAGTATTGTTCCAATATGATATTCCATCATAGATTTTAAAAATAAAATATCTTTACTTATAGAAATAATTGAATAAGATTCACATTTTTCTTTTTCAATTATTTCCTGAATTAAGTCATAAAAGTCAAAAAACTTTATTGAATTTTTATGACCTGTTAATTTATCACTTTTTGTTACAACAACTGTTTTAATAACCTTATCATCTTTAGAGTATGGGTAAGTTAAAAATTCTTCTTCTAATGTATCACCATCTAATATTAGTAGTTGTATATTATCTGGTCTAGTCCATTTCCACATTACTTACTTCCTCCATATCATCGTTGTTAAACAAATTATAAAGAACTTCATTTTTATTTAATATTTCTAAAACCTCTTTTAAATTTTTAAAAGAATGTGCACCTTTTTTAATGTATTTCTTTGGCCATGATATAGATGAATTATTAAGAGCTGATTGCGGTATTAAAACATCTCTTCCTTGTTTTAGAGCATAATCTGCTTGTTTTAAAGCACCGCTTGTTTCCCCTGCTTCCATGATAATCGTTGCTAATGAGATTCCACTCATTGTCCCATTTCTTGTTGGGAAGTTCCATCTATAAACTGGATTACATGGTGGAAATTGTGAAACCACTAACCCTTTTTCTTCAATAGCTAATTGCAATTCTTTATTTTCTTTTGGATAGTATTGATTAATTGGTGTTCCTATAACTGCAATTGTTCTTCCACCATTTTGTAAAGCTGATTTATGAGTAACTGTATCGATTCCTTTAGCCAGTCCTGCATTAACAACAAGATTTCTTTTGATAAGTGACTTTACAATTTTTTCTGTCTTCTTCATTGAATCTATTGTAGCATTTCTGCTTCCAACAACACATACAGACTTTTCATTCAATAAATGAACATTTCCTTTTAGAAATAGAAATGGTGGTGTTCCTTGAGTATCAGCTAATAACTTTGAATATATTCCATCACCTTTTTTTACTAAAATGACATCATCTGTTAATTTTGCAAAGCTATCTTTTACTTTCAAATAACAGTTATAAAACTCTTTTTCTGAAATATCTAATTTTGATGACAAATAGGGAATATTATTTTTTAATCCACTTCTAAAATCAAAATGGTCTATTTTTTCTAATTGATCTATATATTCACATGTCTTTTTATCATTGTTATTAAAATATTGTTGAATCGTATAATATAAAATAGCATCTCGAACATAAGCATTGTTAATATTAAACATTCCTGCTTTTGTTGTATTTTTCACTTTAACCTACTATTCCTTTTTCTTATTTTTTTAACAGTCATATCTTTTATAACATTATCAAGATATTTACTTAACTCATCAATTGTATATTGTTTATTATTTATAATTCTCTCTGATTCAATATAAACAAGTTGTTCATATAACTCTAACATTTTTTCTCTGCGATCATATGTCTCACTACTCATAATAATTAAATTCTCTTTATCATTAAATTCAAGATAAACAGGTTCATTGTTTTCTTTACAAAATTTTATAATTTCTCCAAGTTCTTTTTGCAATTTCGATGAACACTCTCTCTTGTTCACCTTGAATTTATCATTGAAATGTATTATCATTGAATCTTCATCAATCCAGCCTTCTTCATTTGCTGAAGCTAAGCCTTCATTTAACATTTTCATTACTTCTAGTTCTGCTACCATCTTGTCATACTTTCTCGCCTTTCTTGACATTTCTTCTTGTTCATTTATATCCATAATAGTATAACAACCATGTCCATTTTTTGTTAAATAAACAGGAAAACCAACGGTAACATCTTCAAGTACTGCGCTGTAATTTCTTAAATCAGAGATAGGTTTTATATTTGGCATATTCTCTCCTCCTTTTATTAAAGTCATTATACTATTATTTTACGTCATATTCAACGTAATATACTTCGTAAAATTTCACTTAACCTTTTATCCAATTTTCATTTGTACCATATCGATAATGAGAAGCACCACATACTTCTTCATTTCCTGCACAATGTCCTTCATCTAATAATTGGTTAATTAAAATCTTTACTGAGTAATCGTTACTATTATAGTAAGACTCGTAATCTTTATAATCTATTGAATGTGTCAATTCTTTTCCGCAATCACATTTAACCCAATATGTCACTCTTAAAATCTTTGTTTGTTCTTCCTTTTGAGGTTGTTGTGCATTAGTAGTATTTCCATTTGATGTTGGTTGACTTGGTGTTACAGAAGAAGGCTGATTGATTCCAACAGGTTGTGCCGGTGTTTGTTTTGTTTCAACTTTCTTTTTTGTTTTATTTTCATTAGCATTTTGATTACTCGTTTTCTCTTGAGTTTGCACATCACTTTTTACAGATTCTTGATCTTCCTGAATCGTATTTTCTTCTGCTGTTTGTTTGGATGTATCATTTACACTTTTATCACTTTCATTGGTTTCATCTTTGGATACATCTTTTTTCTTTGATTTCTTTTTTGATGCCTCTTTTTGTGAAATAACTATTTCTTTTTTGTTTTCTACATTGTTCATTGGTAGTGCATTACAAACAACCAACAGTGTAGATAACGCTAAAACTATAATATTACTTTTTTTCATATATTCTCATCTCCTCTACTCATTATCATCATTAAATTTGTACAAAGTCTATACTTGTATTTATTGCTTATCAGAGCTACCATTACCTTTATTGATTTGGAAAAAGCACATTGTAGCAATTCCTATAAATGCACCAATTTGCATTGAAACAATAGATATGATTATTTCTTTCATTGTACCACCTTCTTTCGTAAAAAAAGATAGTAAATCTTCTGATCTACTATCTTTTCTTAAACTATTAATGTTCCATATACTGCTTTAATTTTAAAATAAATGTTATTTCCTCATTTTTATAATCAATTGATATTTGTCCATTTATTTTATATACAAGTTCTTTAGTTATTGCTAAACCTAACCCTGAACTTTTCTCTGTTCTACTATTCGATACCGTATAGAATTTATCAAATAACTTATTAACGTTTTCATCATTAATATCATTTGTATCATTTTTAAATGTAAATATAATATAATTATCCTTGCTATAACTCTTTATTTGTGCTTTTGATTTTCCATATTTTACTATATTTGATACTAAATTGTTAAATATTCTTTTTAATGCACTCTCATCTGCAATAACAATCATATGATTCATTAATTTTAAGTCCAAAAATATCTTCTTTTCTTGAAATAAATCATAATACATCCCTATTATTTCTACAAATATCTCATGCGCATTAAGAATTTTTAAATTTATAGGAAATGAATTTGATTCAACTTTTGCAAGTTCAAAAAAATTTTCCATCATGCTTTTCAATGAATCTGATCTTGATTCCATAATTTCTATGTATTCTTTTCTTTTTAAAGCATCAATCTCATCCATTTTAATAAGTTGCAAATAACCTTGTATAGATGTTAAAGGTGTTCTAATATCATGAGACATATTAAGAATTGTTGATTTTAATACATCATTAGATTCCTTGCTTTTTCGAGCCAATCTATTTGTTTGATCAATACATTGATTCAAAGTTTTAATTAGTGCCTCTGCATCATGATTTACATATCCCTTATTTATTCTTGCATTTGTTGATTCATTCATTATTTTTACAAATTGTCTATCAATATTTTTTATCTCTTTTTTTAATAAAATTAAGTGCATACTATTCAAAAGTAAAAGAATCACCAAAATAATAATTACAATATATAAAATCAACATATTTTAAATCCTATACCCCATACAGTTTCTATAATTGTTGCAGTAGGATTAATTTCTTTAATTTTTTTTCTAATATTTTTAATATGAACTGTTACAGTTTGTGTATCCATGCAAAACTCCTCATGCCAAACTTCTTTAAATATTTTATCCTTACTTACAACTTTATTTGCATTGTTAATCAATAATAATAATATATCAAATTCTTTTGATGTAAAATAAACATTTTTTCCATCTACAAACACCTCTCGTGTTTCAATGTTTAACAATAAATTATTAAATTTAATTTGTGTTTCCTGTTTTTTGTTATTTACTTTTTTATATTTTTTTATATTTCTATCAACTTTTAACTGCAGTTCTTCTAAATTGAACGGTTTTAATAAAAAATCGTCCGCTCCAAGTTTTAAAACTTCAATCTTTGTATCATCTCCACTTTTAGCTGAAACTGCAATTATTGGAACATCACTTACATCTCTTACATTTTTTATAATTTCCTCACCTGATATACCAGGTAACATTAAATCTAAAATAATACAACATATTTCCTTATCTGTATTCAACCTTAGCAATCCTTCTGTTCCAGAAAATGATTGAACAGTTGAATACCCTTTTATAATAAAATAATCATTTATAAAATTATTTATATCTGTATCATCCTCAACAATTAAAACACGATCCATGAATAGCACCTTCTTTTCTTTTAATTCATTATTACTTTATCATATAAAATTAATTATTAACATTTATAAAGTGTTAATTTATCATTCACAAAAATTTTCACTTAAAAAATTATCATTTATATGATCTATAACAATTACAATATGCTTTTTAGAAAGTTGTAATATTACATTTTTTATATTTTGAACACTTTCTTTGTCTAATGCTGCATAGATTTCATCACATAAATATACATCCGCATTCTTTAAAAGTACTCTTGCAATTCCAATTTTTTGTATTTGTCCACCTGATAATGAAATTCCTTCCGCACCATAAAAAGTGTTATATCCCATTTCTAAATTCATAATATCATCGTGTATTCCTACCGTTTTGCATACTTTAATTACTCTTTCTTTAGTAATATCGTAATTAAAAAGAGTAATATTATCTAAAATCGTACCTGAAAACATTTCAGTTCTTTGAGAAATATAACCTATTTTCTCTCTATATTATAAATTGATAATTTCATTTATATTCTCTCCTACCTCACATCATTTTTACAAAAAATATAATTTCCAAAAAACACAGAACAAATAACTAGCACAATTCCAACACATAGTATTTCTAATATGTTCGTAGTACTTAATGTATTAAGATAAGCTAGCCTATCCAAACATGTTATTGGATCAACTGCTGATATATCAATATTACTTGCAATAGAAGAAATAAATAATATAACAAATTGATACAAAATCGAAAAAACTGTTGTTGCCGTATTACTTTTAAAAACTACTCCAACTAAAACCATCAATCCTACAAAACCAATATATATTGGTAACTGAGCGCATACAATTTTGATTGTTATTAACACATCAGCTAATTTAATATTGTTAAATCCATTAAATGCCAAATTAACTATTAATCCTAAAATCACATATAAGAAGGGAATAATTATCGCAAACAAAGAACAAACAAGCATTTTTGAAATATAAATCATTGTTCTAGGATATTGAAAAGAAACTGTATTTTTTATAGTTTCATATTTATAATCAGAAATAAATACATTTATCACAATTGGTATTAAAAAGAATATAAGAATATTAGATCCTTTTAATAGTTCTGGCATAATTTCAGTTCCATTTTTTTTGAAATGAATTGTATTATAATTCATAGTATCTGACATCAAAGTCATTATCCCATCTCCACTTTGTGCTAAAATATTTCCTAACAAAACAATTCCTAACAACCCCAATATTATCCATAATAATACTTTGCTTTTTTTTAGTTTATATAAATCAGCACTAATAATATTAAACATTATTTTCAACTCCTTTTATTAATGAAAAATAATAATTTTCTAAACTCATATTTGAAACATTCATCTTTTCAATCATAACACCTTCCTTAATCAAAGTAGATGCCACTTTTGCTCCATCATTTACATAATCATATAAATAAATAGTATGGTCATTTACAACTTTATAATTTACTGTATTTAGTTTTTGTTCAATTGTAATTGTTGCAAGTGAAATATTTTCAACATCCAAAGAAATATATTTTTTTAATTTTTCATGTAATTCATCTACTGTTATTTCTTCAATCATATGCCCTTTATGAATAAAACCATATCTTGTTGCAATCATCTCTAATTCATCTAGAATATGACTTGATATAACCATCGTTATTCCATATTTTTTATTAAGGTGTCTTAACGTTTCCCTCAATTCTGCTATCCCTTGTGGATCTAAACCATTTAATGGTTCATCTAGAATTAATAAATCTGGATTATTAATCAATGCAAGTGCTAGCCCTAGTCTTTGTTTCATTCCCAAAGAATAATTTTTATATTTTTTAGTAGCAGCATTTTCTAACCCAACCATTTTCAATACATTTTCAATGCTATTTGCTTCAACTATTCCTTTAAATTTAATGTAGTATTGCAAATTTTCATAAGCCGTCATATAAGGATAGAATGCTGGTTGTTCAATAATAGCACCAATTCTTCCTCTGTTTACCTGATTATCTGTTGATTCAAACAATTCTAATTGACCCTGTGTTTCTTTTACTAATGACATAATAATTTTCATAGTTGTAGATTTTCCAGCACCATTTTGTCCAATAAATCCATAAATATCATTTTCATAAACTGTCATATTTAAATCATTAAGAATAACTGTATTTCTTATTTTTTTAGAAATACTATTCATTTTTATTACTGTGTCACTCATTGTTTTTACCTCTCGTCTTTCTGGATAAAAGTATAGTTCAAATGTTCTCTTATTTTAATAAAAAAATCGGGAAAAAAGTATAAAGAAAGTATAAAGAATAATATATAATAAAAAAATAGTAGATCCTCTAATCTACTATCTCATTATTCATATTCACTTTTAAAAGCATTACACTATTTCTATCCAACATAAATAATCGGCAATCTTCACTTTCATCCCATCCAAGATATGTACTCTTTGCATTGGACTTACTAATGATTCTAGTGTTCTCCAAAATACTTTTTCACTTAATTCATTGTTGTTAATATAAAATTTCATTTGGTTCCCTGCTTTCTTTTAATGACATCCATTTTGCCTCATCTTTGAAGTAAAAAATAGCGATTTTTAGGTAGTGACACCCTTTTATATGGGTGACATCCACGTAAATCGCTATTTTTTGATTGTTTAAAATATCTTAAAAAACGTTGATTTCATCGGTATTTTTTCGATGACATCCATTTTAACTCTTAATTTTGGTGGAGATGAGGGGAATCGAACCCCTGTCCAAAAGCAATTCCTCCAAAGCGTCTACAGTTTAGTCCATTGAATCATTTAACTTGGCTACAATCAATGAACAATTTTACACCAAGCGATTCTTTAAATTTTCGTGGTTAAAGTCAAGACTCCTTCAACCCTTATCCTAAAAGTTATAATACTAACAAAAAGCTATAGGCTCACTCAATGTTAGCAGCTTTCATGTCTATGTCGACTAAGCGAAAGCGTAATTAGTTTGTCTGTTTCCAGTTATTTTTTGTTTGAGTTTAACGTACTCCAACGACTGCAGCTAAGGTCAAACATACCCCTGTCGAATCCAAGACATCCCCAAATTAGTAATAATTTTTAAGCGATTTTTCGATATCTTTTTTTGCCGCTTTTTCTTTTAAATCATTACGCTTATCATAAAGTTTCTTTCCTTTAGCAAGCGCAATTTCTAATTTAGCTTTAGAACCACTAAAATACATTTTAGTAGGTACAACGGTTAAGCCACCTTCTTTTAACTTATTAGTTATTTTAAGGATTTCTTTTTTATGAAGCAAGAGTTTTCTTGTTCTTCTTGCTTCATGATTAAAGATGTTTCCATGATCGTAAGGAGCGATATGCATGTTTTCTACATAAACCTCATCATTTTTAATTCTGACAAAAGAATCTTTTAAATTAACATTTCCTAAACGCACAGATTTAATTTCAGTTCCTTTTAATTCAATACCTGCTTCATAAGTATCTAACAAGAAATAATCATGATGTGCTTTTTTATTTTGAGAAATGATCTTCATACATATCACCACCTTTTCTATCTTCTTTTTCTTTTAAACTTTTGTTTTGGCTTTCTATCTCGTCGCTTATTTATTATAACAGTTTTTTTCTTCTTTTTGTTAGATTTCATACCAACAATTTGAAAATCTATCGTTTTTTCTCTTTTTGAAGCAGCTGAAACCTTAATTTTGACTTTATCTGACATCTTAAAACGTCTTCCTGTACGTTTTCCAATTAATTGTAAATTCACATCATCAAAATAATAGAAATCATCTACAAGATCTTCCATACGAATTAATCCTTCAATCGTATTTGGAAGTTCAACAAACATACCAAAATTAGTAATAGAAGAAACAATTCCTTCAAAAGTTTCACCAATATGGTCTTCCATATATTCAGCCATTTTCATATCATCAACTTCACGTTCAATATCAATTGCTTTTCTTTCAAGTGAAGAAGCTTGATCAGCAACATTTTGCATAATAGAAGCAAAATGGAAAAGAGTTTCTTGATCTAATTTCTTTTTAAATAAATACGTACGAATTAAACGATGAACCATTAAATCAGGATAACGTCTAATTGGTGATGTAAAATGTGTATAATATTCATCTGCTAAACCAAAATGTCCTAAACATTGTTCATCATATCTTGCCTTTGCCATGCAACGAAGAAGTAATGTAGAAATAATCACATGTTCATCTGTTCCTTTACTTGCTTCAACGATTTTACTTAATTCTTTAGAACGAATATCTTCTAATGAACCTTTTATTGTATAACCTAGAGTTCTAGAAATTGTAGAGAATTTTCTTAATTTATCTACCTTAGGATTTTCATGAACACGATAGATAAATGGTAAATCAAGCCATTTAAAATGTTTTGCAACTGTTTCATTGGCAACTAACATAAATGATTCAATGATACGGTCACTTTCTCCACGTTGTCTTAAAACAACATCTATTGGTTTACCTTTTTCATCAACTAATACTTTAGCTTCATTTGTATCAAAATCGATTGCTCCACGATCTTCTCTTGTTTTTTGTAAAATTTCAGCAAGTTCTTTCATTAAGAAAAATAAATCACATACATGGCTATACTCTTCTTGTAGTTTTTTATCCCCTGCAAGTATTTTATTAACATTATTATAAGTCATTCTTTCAGTTGAATTAATAACTGATTCAACGATATCATGATCAATGACTTCCCCTTGAGGGGTAATTTCCATAAAACATGAAATTGCAAAACGATCCACATGAGGATTGAGTGAACAAATTCCATTAGATAATTTATGAGGAAGCATTGGAATAACACGATCCACTAAATAAATAGAAGTTCCTCTTGCAAGTGCTTCTTTATCTAATTCAGATCCTTCTTCTACATAATAAGAAACATCAGCAATATGTACCCCTAAATAATAATTTCCATTCTTTAATCTTCTTAAAGAAATTGCATCATCTAAGTCCTTGGCATCATCACCATCAATCGTAACAATCGTTTCATTTCTTAAATCAGTTCTTGTTTTAGCTTCTTCTTGATCAATTTCATTTTCAATTGATTCGATTTGTTCATAAACTTCTTTAGGAAATTCAACATGTGCTTCATGTTGAGAAACAACAGATAAAATATCAACCCCTGGATCTCCTACATGTCCTAAAATTTCTACGACATTTCCTTTTAAATAAGGTTTATACGTTTTAATTTCAACAACAACTTTATGTCCAGCTACTGCACCATGACTATGTGCATGATCTATATAAATAGGTTGTGTAAACTTTTGATCATCCGCATCAAAGATAAGTTCTCTTTTAGCGTTTTTCAACAGCCCAACAAGTCTTGTTTGTCCTCTTTCAATAACTTTAACAATTCTACCTTCTTGACGCGATCCTGTTTGATGCTTTTTAAGTTCAACCATGACTGTATCCATATTAAAAGCATCTTTTAAATCTCTTGAAGAAATAAAAATATCATCACTTTCTTCATCAATAATGACAAAACCAAAACCTCTTTTATTAATATGTAAAACACCTACAATATAATTAGAGTTTTCTATTAATAAATATTCATTTTTATCATTTCTTACAATTTTACCCTCATCTTCTAATTGATTTAAAGCTTTAAGCAAAACTGTAAAACCTTCACTATTATTTAGATCTAATACATGTTGTAATTCATGAATTGATCTTTCTTTATCTTTTAATATATCCAAAATTCTTTCTTTCATCTTCTCACCTCCAAAAAAAATAGGACGCCTTGCGTCCTATTATTCATTAATTCATACGTAGTAGAATTGCGATCACGAAGAAGGCAATACTCAAAATCATCGTCATTCTAGACATTACTAAATCAACACCACGTTCTTTTTGTTCAGCAAAAAGATTTGAACTTTGACCAGTTAATGCATTAACAATATCATCTGATTTTCCACTTTGTAATAAACATAATATAATAAGAGCAACGGAAATAATAACCATAGCAACCTTTAAAATTGTTTCAAACATATTTTTAACCTCCTTCGATTAATTTAATACATTGCATAGCAAATATTATCATAAAAAGCTCATAAACACAATATAATTTTAAAATAACTTATGCATTATCTAACCCACAAACATAGTAACGATCTTCTACCCTTACAACCGTTACATTAACTGTCGAATTTAAGCCTTCAATTTCTTCATTAAACGTTAATGAAATCAAAATATTATAATAATCATTATCCTCTAATCCAGCAATTGTTACCTTTGAAGGTGAATAAGATATAATATTATATTTTAAAACCTCTAATTCTGGATATTGATTTTTATAACTATAAAATGATGTTTGTGCATATTGACTAAAGTTTTCCACCATTTCAGAATACATATAATCAACACCACCTATTTCATTTTTTTTCTTATCTACAAAAGTATAATAATCACACACAAAATAAGCAGCCACTAATTGACATTCATCTTCTTCATCTTTATTTTTATAACTTGTATCTAGTCTTGCATAAATATTATTTAATAGTTCGCTATCTCCAGATTTAGTGTATGGAGATTGTACTGTTTCAGTTTTTATTGGTAAAGGCGTATCTTTAGATGTCATAAAATAACCAACACCTACAATCATAAGTAAAAAACATAGCGCAATAATTAAATGATCTCTCATGGCTTTTTGAGGAGATCTTCTTTTACGATAACGATCTAAAAATTTAATTTTTGGTAATTTATCAGAATCAATAAAAATATTTACAATTGTTAAAATTGGTTTATATTTTCTAGAAATCATATCTGTTACTTCTACAAATATTTCAAACATAATCATTAAAGCAATAAATAAAATTGTTCCTGCAGTTGGATTATAATAATATAAATAAGATGAAAGCGAAAATAAGAAAGTGACTAAATAAAGCACTAAAACACTTTTTCTTTGTCCTAATTTTAATTTAAACATCAAATTATGATGTAAATGTCCTCGATCCGCTTCACTAAATTTTTTATGATGTATTTTTCTTCTTAAAATTGCTATTAAAGTATCCATGATTGGAACCATTAAAACAATAATTGGTGCTCCTAAAGTAAAAAAAGCAGAAGCATTGTATCCAAATCCTAATAAAGAAATAACTGAAATCATGAAACCTATATATAAAGCTCCACAATCTCCCATAAAAATTTTTGCTGGATGAAAATTAAAAAACAAAAAGCCCATAATACTTCCAGCAAGAATGAGTGATAAAGAAGCAATGTCACTTCTTCCAGATAATAAAGAAGTCATTGAGATAGTAACAAGGACAATAATTGAAATACCTGCAGATAACCCATCTAACCCATCAATTAAATTAATCGCATTAGTAATTCCTACAATCCAAAATAAAGTAACAACCCCTGAAAGAAATGTCATCGCATCACTTGGGAAATATCCAAATCCTTTTATATAGATTTCTCCATAAACAATGACAATCAACGCCGCAATGACTTCAAAAATTAATTTTACTTTAGGGGATAAATCATGACTATCATCATAAAGCCCTACCATAAAAATTATAAATCCTGCAACCATAATAGCATTTATTTGATGATCTGCTTTCAAAAATAAGGCTGATCCTATAAGTGAACTTAAATAAATGGCATAGCCACCAATACGTGCTATTTCATGTTTATGAACTGTTCTTTTATTCATATGTGCAACAATTCCTAATTGATTTCCAGCTTTAATTACAAGTGGAATCATTAAAGCTGAAATGATTGTTGTTACAACAAATGAAAGAATGACCGTCAGTGACATTTTGCCACCTCCTTTATGCCTATATTATTCATTATTTTTTAGTAAATTTCAACTTTTAAATAGCTCTATGACTTGTATTCTGACAAAAACTTGTCTATACTAGTATATAAGGAGGAATATGTTTATGCATAGTTTAGGAATCTCTGTTTATCCAGATAAAAGTGATATTAAAGAAGTCTATGATTATATGGAAACTGCTGCTAAATTAGGTTTTACTAGAATCTTTACTTGTTTTTTATCTATTCCAGATGATAAAAGAGAAAGTTATTTAAAAGAATTTAAAGGATTCATGGATAAAGCTCATGAATTAGGATTTGTTGTTGCTGCTGATACAAATCCAGAAGTATTTAAATTAATTGGAGCTACTCCAAATAATTTAAAACCATTTGCAGATTTAGGCTTAGATATTATTCGTTTGGATGGTAACTTTGGTACTCAAGGAGATATCGCTGTTACTAGAAATCCTTATGGTATTAAAATCGAATTCAATGCTAGTATGGATGCTGGTGTTGATTTATTAATTAAAAACGGTGGAAATAAAGATCAAATTATTATGTGTCATAACTTTTTCCCAGAAAGATATACAGGATTAGATTTTGATTTATTCCAACAATTTAATAAACAATGGAAAGCATTAAATCTTCATACAGCTGCCTTTGTTTCAAGTCACAATGATCCAACAATTGGTCCTTGGGAAGTTTTCTGTGGTTTACCTACAGTTGAAATTATGAGACCACTACCTATTGAAGTACAAGCAAGATATTTATTAGCCACTGGTGATGTTGATGATATTATCGTTGGTAACTATCCAGCAAGTACAAAAGAATTAGAAGCATTATCAAAAATCAACTTCCAAGCTTTAGAATTAAGAGTTGAAGAAGTTCCAGAAATTACTGATAATGAAAAATACATCATGTATGAATTTGCTCCACACTGGGATCGATACGATCATTCATCATTTATGTTAAGATCAAGTTTCCCAAGACTTCAATTCAAAAACCAAGCAACTGTTCAAGATTCAGGATTTGGTGATAAAAAAGAAGCTAAAGAAGACAAATCTATTCCACATCATGACTGTGGTAAAAAAGTATTTACGCGTGGTGATATCTTAGTGGTTAACGATAACTTAGCTCATTATCGTGGTGAATTAGAAGTTGTTTTAACTGAAATCCCAAATGATGGTGAAAGAAACTTAATTGGTAAAGTAAAAGATGAAGATTTAGGTTTATTAGATTTCATTAACCCAGGTCAACATTTCAAATTTATTAAATAATTTAAATGAGGTTCAAAACGAACCTCATTTTTAATCTATTGTTTTTAAATATTCTTCTAAACCATTTTCATCTACATGACCAATCACTTCATCAGCCACATCTTTTAACTCTTTAACAGCATTTTTCATAGCAATCCCATGACCTGCATATTTAATCATTTCTAAGTCATTCAATCCATCTCCAAAAGCATAACTATGCTCTTTATCAATATTTAAATGTTCTAATACCTTTTGTACACCTGTAGCCTTTGATGTATCTAATGCACATATTTCAAATGAATTAGCTGTTCCATGATGATCAAAATAAAATTTATCAGCAATATATTCTATAATTTTATCATGATCTTTTTTAGCACTAATTTCTATTTTTAAAGTACGATGCATTACTTCTTCTTTATCAAAAGAAATGATTAACTTTTCATGACGAATATCACATACTTTAAAAAATTCTATAAAATCTTTATAAGAAGGATCAATATAACAATCTGTTGCTGTTTCAAAATCGTATTCACAATCAACGCTTTCTAACAAATTCATTAAATCATTCACTTTTTCATAAGGAATTCTATTTTCATAGATGATTTCATGATTAAGCTCTACATGTGCCCCATTACATAATACAAAACCATTAAACCCAGCCTCAATGATTTGATTTGAAATAAAGGCTAAAGGTCTACCTGAGGCAACAAATAAATAATGTCCAGCCTCTTTCAATCTTTTAAGTTCTCTTTTTACTCCTTCAGGTATTTTTAATTCACTATTCAATAATGTCTCGTCTATATCAAAAAATAATACTTTCTTCATACTTTCACCTCAATGAAATTGTATCATGATTCTATTATAATATTATTTAATTTCTAGATAAGAAAAAAACTGTCAATCAGACAGTTTTATTTCATATAATGTAAGTTTTCTAACATAACTCCACATCCATTAGCAACACAATTTAATGCATCATCTGCTACGAATACAGGAACATTTAATTCAGATTCTAATAATCTATCTAAACCAGTTAATAAAGCTCCTCCACCAGTTAAGAAAATACCACGTGATACGATATCAGCAGCTAATTCTGGTGGTGTTTGTTCAAGAACATGTTTAGTTTCTTTAACAATTGTTGCACAAGTTTCTCTAAGTGCTAATTCAGTTTCGTTTGATGTAATAGTAATTGTATGTGGTAATCCAGTTACTAAGTCTCTACCACGTACTTCAAATGTTTTATCAGATGATCCTTTTACAGCAGAACCAATTTCTAATTTAATTTGTTCAGCAGTACGATCTCCAATTAATAATTTATATTTATCTTTAACAAATTTAATAATGTCCGCATCCATGACGTCACCAGCAATTTTTAAAGATGAACTTGTTACAATATCACCTAAAGATAATACAGCAATATCAGTAGTTCCTCCACCGATATCAATAACCATATTACCTGTTGGTTTATTAATTTCAAGACCAGCTCCAATTGCTGCTACTTTTGGTTCTTCTTCGATAAATACCTTTTTAGCTCCACATCTTTCAGCAACATCTCTAATTGCTGATTTTTCAATTGAAGTGATATTAGATGGACAACAAATCAAGATTGTTGGTCTAGCAAAAATTCCTTTTAAATTTAATTTATTAATAAAATGAGTTAATAAGATTTCAGTAATTCTAAAATCTGCAATAACTCCATCTTTTAATGGTCTAATTGCTTGAACCCTACCAGGAGTTTTACCTAACATATCTTTTGCCTCTTGTCCTACAGCTAATGGCTTTTTAGTTTCTTCATCTATTGACACTACTGAAGGTTCATTGACTACAATACCTTCACCTTTGACATAAATTAATATATTTGCAGTACCTAAATCGATACCAATTTCTTTTGATAATGCCATTATTTCTCCTGCTTGTATGTTTTTTCCTCAATATTGTATCAC
>OGNW01000901.1_pt1 | contig 20199 bp, 18 predicted proteins | sample 1573591 | NCBI WGS metagenome assembly OGNW01 (sample SAMEA2581894, study PRJEB24529) | metagenome | biome: Human gut stool | place: China | collected 2011
ATTCCTATTTTGCAGACCATGTATTCCATCTTACAGACAAGCAGAAAGAACTTGCTGCCTTGTTCAACGCAACAAGCATTCCATTGTTCGTATTTATTTCTATGAAAGGAGACCCGCAGCTTTTCCGTGGAGCGGCTGACAAAGCAACCTACAAGAAAGCTATTGACGAATTTCTACTGAAATAAAGAGTCCCAATTATAGTGACACTATCCAATGTGGATAGTGTCACTATTTTTATATACAGAATAAAGATCATTTAAAGTATCCCACGGGATGATTCATCATAGGAATCTGACTATCTTTCAGTTTCAATACTTTCTTCAGCTGAGCGGCATCCATCGAAGCACGTGGCACTGTAGCCAGTTTAGCCGCAGAACAGAAAACAGAAATATTCTGAGAAACAATACCGGCATCCATGGCTCCCATTAATTGATTCTGTGTTTTCTGAGCATCACCAAAACGGGAAATATCACTGATTAACACCAAAGATACCGGAGCCGTTTTTACAAAAGCCTGACCACCCGCTACCGCTCCACGGTAATCTCCCTCAGCAATCAGATTTAACTGATGATTCTTTGCGTCATACAAGTAACTTCCTTCCGGCAATATCACATATACGTCTACATCCTGCTTATTCAAAGCGGAAGGAGCCGTTCGTTTTCCAGCATCCGAACGATTGATTCCGTTGGCCGCCCATAATAAGTCCGATAAATCAGCAAGAGTTAACGCTTTCGAAGCATACTCGCGCGTAGACTGACGTTCAGACAATGCCTTCATCACCGTACCAGTACGATTTAAATTAGGTTTTGGTAACTTAACAACCTTATCAGCAGCAAAAGCAGCCACTGAAAGCATTAAACAAATGAACAATAGTTGTACCTTTCTCATAATTGTGGTATTTATAAAGTTGATAGGCAAATATAAACAAAAAAGGTCTGCATTCACTATAGAACACAGACCTTTTAAAAGTTATTTATAAGGCTTTATTATTTCTTATCTCCGAAATAACGGTTGTAAAGTCCTTCAAAACCTTTACCATGACGAGCTTCGTCCTTGCACATTTCGTGTACAGTATCGTGAATAGCGTCCAAATTCAAAGCTTTAGCACGTGTAGCGATACGTTTTTTGTCTTCGCATGCACCTTGTTCAGCATCTTTACGCTTTTGCAGGTTAGTTTTTGTATCCCAAACACAGTCACCCAGCAATTCTGCAAATTTAGAAGCATGTTCAGCTTCTTCCCAAGCATAGCGTTTGAAAGCTTCAGCTACTTCAGGATAACCTTCACGGTCAGCCTGACGGCTCATAGCCAAATACATACCTACTTCAGTACATTCACCCATAAAGTGATTATTCAGATCCTTGATCATTTCTTCGTCACAACCTTTTGCAACACCGATAACGTGTTCGTCAGCAAAAGACAATGCACCACCTTCTACTTCAACAACTTCTACGAATTTGCTGGCAGGAGCTTTACACAAAGGACATTTCTCAGGAGCTGCGTCACCTTCATAAACGTAACCGCATACAGTACATCTAAATTTTTTCATTTTCTTCTCAATTTTAAATTAATTAGTCAATACGTGTTTCTATATCTTTACTTAAGCAATTCTTGCAAATACCTTTATAATAATAATGAACCTCAGTAACTTGATGGCCTTCCATTTCCTGCTGCTCCACTTTCTTTATTGTCTCCGGACATTTCAAATCATAAATATGTCCGCATCGTCTGCATAAAAAATGAGAATGCATTGAGGTGTCCGCATCAAAATTTGTATTCTTGTCATCAATAGTAAGCATCAAAGCCGCTCCCTGTTCTGAGAATAATTTCAATGTATTATAAACCGTTGTCTTTGAAAGCGTAGGCATTGAAGGAGATAATGCCATATATATATCATCAGCCGAAGGATGAATCGGATGCTCCATCAGAAACTCCATGATAGCTATACGCTGCATTGAAGGCTTTATATTATGTTCTATTAATCGGTCATACGGTTTCATAATTTTTCTCCTCCTTTTCCAAACTTGTATTCATTACAATTATAAATCCAATGCAAAGATAAATACTTTCTTGGAATTATCAAATTATTTACAAGGAAAAATTCAGAAAGAATCACGGCTCCACACACGTTTACTGAAAACACAAATTAGATATTCCCATCTTCCATATTCTAGACCACCTAAAATCGTTCTTTTTGAGGATTCCCATTAGAAACGACAAATATTCAAAACTATTTCCTATTTTTGCATCCACTATATATAAATAAGGTATAAGATGAACTACGGATTCGTGAAAGTAGCAGCAGCCGTGCCACACGTCAAAGTGGCTGACTGCAAATTCAATGTAGAGAAGATAGAAAGTCTGATTGCTGTAGCCGAAGGAAAAGGAGTACAGATCATTGTATTCCCTGAAATGAGTGTCACAGGATATACTTGCGGTGACCTGTTCGGACAACAGCTATTACTTGAAGAAGCTGAAATGGGGTTAATGCAAATATTAAATAATACCCGCCAGTTAGATATCATATCCATTGTCGGTATGCCCGTTATCGTCAATTCAATGGTAGTCAATGCAGCCGTGACTATTCAAAAGGGAAAGATAATAGGTGTTACCGCTAAAACCTACCTGCCCAATTATAAAGAGTTCTACGAACAACGCTGGTTTACTTCCTCGCTTCAAGTAAAAACAGATGTTGTACGTCTATGCGGACAGATTGTTCCGATCGGAGCAAATCTTCTTTTCGAGACTTCGGATACAACGTTTGGTATCGAAATTTGCGAAGATCTCTGGGCTACTATTCCGCCTAGTTCTTCCCTCGCATTGCAGGGGGCGGAGATCATTTTCAATATGTCCGCCGACAATGAAGGAATCGGGAAACATAATTATCTCTGTTCACTTATCAGCCAACAGTCTGCACGTTGTATTGCCGGATATGTATTCTCGTCGTGTGGTTTCGGAGAGTCGACCACAGATGTAGTATTTGCAGGCAACGGGTTGATCTATGAAAACGGAACGCTTCTTGCACGCAGTGAGCGTTTTAGCATGGAAGAGCAACTAATTATCAGCGAAATAGATGTAGAGCGTATCCGCGCCGAACGTAGGATAAATACGACTTTTGCCGCCAATCAGGCAAATCCGGGAGATAAAAAAGCGGTTACTATCTCAACAGAATTTGTCAACAGCAAAGAGCTTGTGCTAACCCGGAAGTTCAATCCCCATCCTTTTGTGCCTCAAGGAGCTGAATTAAACGAACACTGTGAAGAGGTCTTCTCTATCCAAATAGCCGGGCTGGCTCAAAGGCTGGCTCATACCGGAGCCAAGACTGCCGTAGTCGGCATTTCCGGCGGATTGGATTCAACGCTGGCATTACTTGTTTGCGTAAAGACTTTTGATAAGTTGGGACTACCTCGAAAAAATATTCTCGGTATCACCATGCCGGGCTTCGGAACAACCGACCGTACTTACAACAACGCCCTTGACCTGATGAAATCATTGGGAATATCGATACGTGAGATCAGTATCAAGGAAGCTTGCATCCAGCATTTTAAGGATATAGATCATGATATAAATATACATGATGTCACCTACGAGAACTCTCAGGCACGTGAACGTACCCAAATATTGATGGATGTTGCCAATCAGACTTTGGGGATGGTCATCGGAACTGGAGATTTATCGGAACTTGCATTGGGATGGGCGACTTACAATGGCGACCATATGTCCATGTACGGTGTAAATGCCAGTGTTCCTAAAACTCTTGTAAAATATCTGGTACAATGGGTAGCTGAAAATGGTGTGGATGAAAATTCAAAAGCAACTTTACTCGATATCGTAGATACTCCTATCAGTCCGGAACTGATTCCGGCAGATGAAAACGGGGAAATAAAACAAAAGACAGAAGATCTGGTAGGTCCATACGAGTTGCACGATTTCTTCCTTTATTATTTCTTGCGTTTCGGCTTCCGACCTTCCAAGATATTCTATCTGGCAAATAGTGCATTCAAAGGTGTTTATGATGAAGAAACCATCAAGAAATGGCTTTCGACTTTCTTCCGCCGTTTCTTTAATCAGCAATTCAAACGCTCCTGTCTGCCCGACGGTCCTAAAGTAGGAAGTATTTCTATCAGTCCGCGAGGAGACTGGAGAATGCCTAGTGACGCAAGTTCAGCCATGTGGCTTAAGGAAATTGAAAGTTTATAAATACTATATTATGAGGGTGTCATAATGAATAATAAAACGCAGATTATTTGCATTAATCTGCGTTTTGACACATTCTCATTCTGTTCTCATCAGAGCATTCCTTTACTGGATGGAAGTTCAAAATGATAGATATCACGCTTCAAAGCCATCTTTAAAGCACGGGCAAGCGCTTTAAAGATACCTTCTATCTTATGATGTTCATTCTGTCCCTCTGCTTTAATATTCAAATTCATCTTTGCAGCGTCACTCAATGACTTAAAGAAATGCAAGAACATTTCTGTCGGCATCTCCCCTATCTTCTCACGTTTGAACTCCGCATCCCATACTAGCCAAGGACGTCCGCCGAAATCGAGGCAAACCTGACAGAGGCAGTCATCCATCGGCAGAGCATACCCATAACGCTCAATCCCCCTCTTATTACCCAAAGCTTGATAGATACATTCGCCCAATGCAATGGCGGTATCTTCGATGGTATGATGTTCATCCACTTCCAGATCTCCTTTCACACGAATTGTCAAATCCATACCGGAATGTTTTCCAATCTGTTCTAGCATATGATCGAAAAAGCCAAGACCGGTAGAGATATCACACATTCCATTTCCATCAAGATTCAAAGCTACATAGATATCTGTCTCTTTGGTGGTGCGCTGTACTTCCGCTTTCCGCTCACCGGCAAACAAGTACTCGGCTATCCGATCCCAATCCGTAGTTGCAAGGGTACAGACTTCTTCCAACCCTTTTTCTTTGAGGCTTTCTGTAGAATCCTGCAAATAAATGGCACGACACCCTAAATTTCGGGCAAGTTCCACATCCGTAGGACGATCACCGATAACAAAGCTCCCGGCAAGATCATATTCCGGGTTATCCAGATATTTGGTCAACATACCGGTACGCGGTTTACGGGTAGGAGCATTATCTTCTGGAAAACTTCGGTCAATCAGAATCTCGTCAAAAGTAATTCCCTCGCCCTCCAACGTTTTTAACATCAGATTGTGAGCAGGCCAGAAGGTTTCCTCCGGAAAAGAAGAAGTACCCAGTCCATCCTGATTGGTGACCATTACAAATTCGAAATCGAGTTTACTACGAATAAAGCCTAAGTTGCGGAATACTTTCGGATAGAACTCCAACTTCTCCAATGAGTCGAGCTGATAGTCGATGGGCGGTTCGATAACCAACGTTCCGTCTCTGTCTATAAATAATACTTTCTTTTTCATAATTTATTCCTGGTATTTTTTAAGAGCAGCCAACAAAGTGTCATTTTCCACACGGGTACCAACGGTAACACGCAGGCAGTTGCAACACAGTGAAACGGTGTGACGGTTGCGCACAATGATACCTTCACCTACCAGATAATTATAGATTTTCACAGCATCCGTCACCTTAACCAAAAAGAAATTGGCATCGGACGGAAAGAGTTGAATGGTACAAGGAAGTTTCTCAAATTCCGCTTCCAAATAATCACGCTCTTCCTTCAACGTCTTCACCCAACGTTCTATCTCATAGTATTTGTGTAACATGGAGATGGCTTGTTGTTGGGTAAGTTGATTGACGTTATAAGGGTATTTTATTTTACTGAGGATATCGATAATCTCTTTAGAAGCAAAGGCCATTCCCAAACGGATAGCAGCGCATCCCCACGCTTTGGAGAATGTTTGGAATACCACAAGATTAGGATATTTATCCAGCTCTTCGAGAAAAGAAGGAGCTTCAGAGAAATCATTGTAGGCCTCATCCAATATTACCAATCCTTCAAATCGGTTCAGTACTTTTTCTATCTCAGAACGGAGTAAGTCATTTCCTGTCGGGTTGTTGGGTGAGCAAAGAAAAATAAGTTTGGAATGTTCATCGGTAGCCGCCAATAACTTATCAGCAGAGAACTGAAAGTTATTATCCAGCAATACTTTCCGGTATTCGACATCATTCACATCGGCACACACTTGATACATTCCATAGGTAGGATCGATAGCCACTACATTATCTTTACCCGGTTCGCAGAATGCACGAAAAACCAAGTCGATGGCCTCATCGCTACCGTTTCCAAGAAAAATATGCTCGGGTGATACTTTCTTTATCTTCGACAACATTGCTTTCAATTCACACTGCATCGGATCCGGATAGCGGTTGTGGGGCGTATTATACGGATTCTCGTTAGCATCCAGAAAGACAGAAGCTGTAACTCCTTTATATTCATCACGAGCCGAAGAGTAGGGTTTCAGTTTCCAGATATTCGGCCGGGTTAGTTCTTGTAAGCGTTTCATATTCATTATTAAATTAGGGTTTTCAGACGGACAGTAACCGCATTTTTATGTGCATCCAAGTGCTCGTTAGCTGCCATTTCTTCAATAGCCGGACCTATTGTTCTTATTCCTTCAGGAAGAATCTCTTGAAATGTAATCTTTCGAATAAAACTGTCCAGACTTACACCGCTATATGCTTTGGCATATCCGTTGGTAGGCAACGTATGATTCGTTCCCGAAGCATAATCACCGGCACTTTCGGGAGTTAAGGAGCCCAAAAATACAGAACCGGCATTCGTCACCCGCTCGGCCACTTCCATATAGTTTTCCGTTTCAATGATCAAATGTTCCGGTGCATAAGCATTGGTCAACTCTAATGCTTCATCAAGGTCTTTCACCAAAATAAGCTTACTGTTTTCCAATGATTTGGCTGCTATCTCACGACGGGGAAGTTTTGCCAACTGGCGTTCTACTTCCGCCATTACTTCCGTCTGAAGTTGCTCGGATGTTGTGATCAGCATAGACTGACTATCCACTCCATGTTCCGCTTGCGACAATAAGTCCGCTGCAACAAAAGTCGGATTGGCCGATGCATCAGCCAATACCTCCACTTCGGAAGGACCTGCGGGCATATCAATCGCTACATCACGCAGACTCACCAATTGTTTGGCAGCTGTCACATATTGATTGCCGGGACCGAAAATTTTATAAACCTTAGGCACGCTTTCCGTTCCGTACGCCATAGCGGCGATAGCCTGTACGCCTCCCGCCTTGAATATTTTGCTGACTCCTGCCAGTTGGGCTGCAAAAAGGATGGCGGGATGAATATTTCCATTCTTATCCGGAGGCGTACAAAGTACAATCTCCTTGCATCCTGCTATTTTAGCGGGAACGGCCAGCATTAGGACTGTTGAGAAAAGAGGTGCCGTTCCTCCCGGAATATAGAGACCTACCTTCTCGATACCTACTGACTTTTGCCAACAAGTTACTCCCTTCATTGTTTCTACCTTCTTGCCGACAAAACGTTGGGAAGAATGGAACGTTTCAATATTTTGTTTAGCTAAAGAGATGGCTGCTTTCAAGTCATCACTTACCAATGCTCCGGCTGCCTGTATCTCTTCCGGACTTACAGCAAGGGCAGACAAAGTAACTTTATCAAAAGCGGCTTCATACTCCAACACGGCTTTGTCACCTTCTGCCTTTACCTTATCTATAATAGAACGGACTGTATCAAAAAGGCTCTCGGTATTGAGCGCCGGACGTTTCAGAAGTTCCGTCCACTGCTCCTTTGAGGGATATTTAATCAATTTCATGGTTCACCACAGATTACACTGATTTACACAGATTATTTATTTCAATCACGTTATACGGTTTATCTCGATATATTACAGAATCATCTTTTCAATCGGTAACACCAAGATACCTTCAGCTCCCAGTCCTTTCAACTTTCCGATGATTTCCCAGAAACGTTTTTCATCAAGTACCGTATGCACAGAGCACCAACCTTCTTGTGCCAACGGCATTACAGTAGGACTTTTCATACCGGGTAATACGGCAATAATTTCTTCCAATTTATCTTTGGGGGCATTCATCAACACGTATTTCTTGTCTTCAGCTGTTTTCACAGCGTTCATACGGAACAGAAGTTCTTTGAGTACTGCTTTTTTCTCGTCGCTCATGTTTTTATTGCCAATCAACAAGGCTTCCGATTTCATCACGACTTCCACTTCTTTCAGCCGGTTGCTAACCAAAGTAGAACCTGAACTTACAATATCAAAAATTGCATCGGCCAATCCAATACCCGGAGATACTTCAACCGAACCGGTAATCACGTGAATCTCGGCATTCACCCCACTCTTTTTCAAAAAGTTGCGAAGGATTACCGGATAAGAGGTGGCAATCTTCTTTCCTTCGAACCATGATAATCCCGGATATTCAATATCTTTCGGCATCGCCAATGACAAACGGCATTTACTGAATCCCAGACGTTTAATGATTTCAGCGTCTTCTTCTTTTTCCATAAACTCGTTCTCACCGACAATTCCCAAATCAGCTACACCCGTAGCCACTGTTTGCGGGATATCGTCATCACGGAGGAAAAGTACCTCGATTGGGAAATTAGAAGACTGCACCAATAAGGTACGTTTCGTTGTGCTCAACTTGATATCCGATTCTTCTAAAAGTGCCATTGTCTCTTCAAAAAGACGTCCTTTGGCTTGTACTGCGATTCTTAACATGACTTTATCAATTATTATTTTATTAATTACAATTCGTTTTGAGTAAAATAAAAAAGGCTTACCGTATTCGGCAAGCCTTCGTTATCGTTATATAGAGACATATACAATATCATCCACGCCCACCGAGTTATTCGTTAGGAGAATGATGATGATGTATAGCTGTATATTTCATATTTCTTTTATTAACTGCGACAAAAGTAAAGTATTTGTTTGATACTGCCAAACATTTATCACAAAAAAATGAGTTTTCATTTCAAATTAAAGGTAATATTTCTTCCGGTTCTACATCACATTGAAGAAAATGCATCTCTTTTCTCGCTTTTTCCTGCGGGAATGTGAAATAGGTACAAACAGCTTCCGTACATACTTCGCCATCCTTATTATATAGCTTCGCTTCAATGATAACAATGTTCCGCTTTATTTCTTTGATGGATGCACGCAACACGACATGGGAGTCTTTCGTATCAATTGACTTCCGGTAACGCGTCTCCATTTTTGAAGTTACTCCTGTTGTCTGCAATTTACGGAGTACGACCCAAGCACAAATCTCATCCAGCAAAACGGCCTGAATACCACCATGCAATGTATCAATCCAACCTTGATACTCCGGACGAGGTTTCCAGATACTTACGATTTCCTCGCCGTCCTCGTAAAATTCCATTCTTACTCCGGCTTCATTATTGGGAGCACAACCGAAACAATTGTATCCCTCCAACCCTTTCCAGGGATTTATTATCTTCTTCATGGTTCTCTTTTATTAGTTTCACTTCCCAAATATAATCAAAATATGAAAAAGAAGGATGAATTTCATCTATTTACTTGCGAATACAACGGATAGCCAGCGCTTTTTTATCAGTACCTGCTTTAGAAGATTCTATCAGGTTCGTATCACTTTTCAGATAAAATACAGTTTCGGCTATCTCTGAATTTGTTTCATCCAAAGTCCAGTATGCTAAATACTTACCTTCATAGTTTGACTGAAAGGTTCCTACATACATTCCCACAGGAATTCCATCAAAACCAGACCAATTAGTCGCAGGCTCTGCTGTATCTCCGGTGTTCAAGGGTAACCATGTACCGGACTTTAATAAGGAAGCATCTTCTTTCAAGTAAGTTTTTAGTATATTCCAATCCTCCCAATTCGGAACACTCCAATGATTCGGCAGAATATTACCGGACAATGCGACACTAGCAGTATAGAAATAATATGTTGCATTCGCTTCGGATTGTAGGTATCCGACTGCACCATCTGTCACTGCATCCAATTTAGGGATTTCATTACCATCTATATAGAGAGAGGCTTTCAAATTGTCACGCATCCAATATTGGGCTCCGATTTTCACCAACGGATAATTATGGATCATCCCTCCACGTACATCACGAGCGACATCCTCCAATGCCAAGACTGGTAATACATCATCCCCCATAGCTACCGATAAAGAGACTTCCCCATTCGCCATCACATAAATATTATTTCGAGCCGGTAAGGTGCCCGATGTATAATTCAAGGAGTGGTTTTCCGTATCCCATACAACATTTCCGCCATGCACTTTGCCGGTTTTTCCTAACAATTGTGCAACAAGCCCTCGAGATAAGTCAGCCGTTCCATCTTCTTTCATCGGATAGACTACGATTGCTTGCGAAGAAAAATCCGGAGTTACCAGATACTCCTTACAAATCTCAGCCACTTGTTTTCCTTTATTCAGCACTTTACAAATGTTTGAGTTCTCGAAAGTTAACTTTGACACATCTATATATTTATGAAGAGTCTCTGATCCTGTATGATCTACTTCAGTTCCCTCCCAATCATTGATTTCTCCATTGAGCTTGCTCATGAGAATATCCTCCGCCGCTACAAAAGTGATTTCCAGTTCTCTTTGTTTTCCTTCCTGAAGTTTCAAAGTAGAGGGCAACAAGCAAGTGTATGGTTTTCCGTTAGCCTCCAATGTTATATATTGGTATCCTACTGTCGCTTCCTGAGGTATCAGAATCAGGTCTTTACCTACTAGCCTTTCATCGACAATCTCCCACTCACCGGCAGGAATGATATCTTTCTCATCTGTAAAGGAGAAATAGGACTTCTTCTGAAAGTCATAAACGCTTTTTGTGTAAAAGCCGGAAACAGAAAGTTTCGGATTGGCCGTCAACATACTTTCCACGTCTTCTCCCTCTCCAGGTACCAAAGCTATCTTTAAGCGGAAAAATTTATGATTGTAAGTCAAGGATACAGCTTCTTGACTCGCCAGTACATCTTCTTTAGTAGCAACCAGAAAATCTGAATGAGAATAGTTCACCGGAATATTTTGCTCTGTTTCAATAGATACCGGCATCTTGCTTTCTCCCATAGCTACTCCTTCTTCCCGATATGGATAATAACTGATTAAATTCAGCGTCACACCATCATCCGGATAATACACCGATTCATCAGCTATAAACTCTCCATCGACCGAACGAACAAAATGAAGATTGTCCGCATAACGTTCTTCCTGTATGGTAGTAGAACCGGCTAATGCAAACAGCCCCACTTCATCTCCTTTCTCAAAGGTGTTATTTGCCACACGCGTATTGGTAATGTCATGAATATCAGCTATAATTTTCAATGGAATATTTCCATCATTAACTACCACACCAGCTTCTTCCTCCTCCGAAATGTGATTTACACAAGCTGCAAGCAAAATAGAGAAAAGAACGAGAAAACCTACACATCTCTGCAGGTTATAAAATACTTTCATCTTAATATCTTTATTTATTTCCAAATAGAAATCTTTGATTGGACAGAAGAATAGCATAAGAGGAAGTATTCGCTTTCAGTTATGGGATACCGAACAACACGTCTGTTGCACTGAGGAATCATCAATTTCAACACACCATTTTGATGTATTGGCGGCAAATGTATATAATAAAAAGGACATGAAGTATTGTTTTACTAAGATTTTTTCACATTTATATGTAATACACCAATAATCAAGCTGTTATAAATCAGTTGTTAAAATCATAGAAATCCATCCCCACATTATTATATTAGAGACTCACTAGTTTATGATAGTAGAGCTAGCAATTTCAGAAAGAATAGCCTACTTCTATTCCGGCAATATGTTTTCCTTTTGAAGGTTCATACTGATAACAATAAAAAGCATCCAACGACCAGCGTTTAGCCAAATCTATTTCTATTCCCGGTCGATAACGCATGCGAGCCACTCTCCAAAAAGGTGCATCATCCAGACTTTGGTAAAGTTCAACAGAAAAGTAAGGGAAAACAATTCCTTTTGTAGGTGCATAAGATAACTTCAAACGAGAGCGTAAACGAGTTTCTGCATCACCACTATCAAAAGTTTGTTGAAATCTTTCCCGTAAATAAACTTTCAACCACTGATAGCGAAAACTTGCCGTAGCACTTAAATGATAGCGATGTCTGAATTTCCAGCCCGAATCCCCTAAATCACAAAGATGAGTTTCATAAGCAACTCCCAATTTCAAAAAGGAATATGCCCGATAGTCGCCTCCGACAGTAAGTCCCCAACGATCCCACTTATTCATATCATCCTTTGTACGCAGTTCCGCATCACCGGAGACAGAAAACCGGGAATCAATTTTATGATTTATTTTAAATTTTGTCCAAGTTGTGAAATCATCATCTTGTGCATAAACAGAAGAAACGACACCCAACAATAGCATTAATAGCCAAATCCTTGTATTTAATAATATTCTACTCATTGATTATCGGGTTAAAGTGGCAAAGATAGTAATTTATTCTATGCAAAGAAAAAACATGATACTGAAAACATTCTGAAAAGATTATATTCGTCTTCTGCCTAAATTCTCATTTGCATATTGTATTTTTAGAAAAGAACGTGCGATCAAGGATTTTATATCGGCAAATACGTTCAAGAATTACGCACAGGTGGTTATGAATCTTTCCTCACCCGTCTTGAAGCTTTCTTTGCCGATATTCCATACGAATTGAATGACCAGACCGAAAGTCATTATCAAGTTATCTTCTATCTTGTATTCAACCCCCTGTGTTTGATTTCAAATTAAATGGAACTGCGAAAGAAATGTTGAAACAGATTGACGAAAAAGGAGATCTGATTCCTTATCAGAAAGGCCATCGGCAAGTATGAAGATAGGTGTGGAATTTATACAATATCAATCGTTGGCTGGTAGAGACGAAATAAAAGGCGACTTCATCCAAGAATGAAGCCGCCCTTTCTCAATCCATCGCCAGAGAAGTCATTACTTCTCCTTCCTATAATTTTCCAGTCCTACTTGCAGGAAGTCAATATATTTAGCTATATCTTCATCATAAGCATACGACTTGTTCAACGGTTTTCCCTGACCATCCAGCAATACATAGAAAGGCTGGGCGTTGGCACCGAATTTCACACGCTGCAGATAACTCCATTTGTCGCCTACAGTACGCAATGTACGTTCTGTACCATTTTCTACTACTTTCACAGGTTCCGAAAGCGGAGTTTTATCATCTACATATAAAGAGATGAGCACATAATCCTTATTAATAATATCACTCACCTTTGAATCTGTCCATACGGCAGCTTCCATCTTACGGCAATTCACACAACCATGTCCGGTAAAGTCAATCATAACCGGCTTACCTTGCTGGCGGGCATACTCCATTCCCAGCTCGTAATCCTTGAATTTTGGATGTACCTCATTCTCATACAAATTAAAATCCTGCGTATGCATAGGCGGAGCGAATGCACTTACCGCCTTCAACGGTGCTCCCCACAAACCGGGAACCATATATACCGCAAATGCCAAAGAAATAAGCGCCATAAAAAAACGGGTAACTCCTACCTTATTATCATCATCGTCGTGCGGGAATTTAACCTTACCCAACAAATAGAATCCAAGCAAAGCAAAAATCACGATCCACAAAGCAAGGAACGTTTCACGGTCAAGCAGTCTCCATCCGTATGCCAAATCGGCTACCGACAAGAACTTAAGTGCGAATGCCAATTCAAGAAAGCCCAACGTTACCTTTATCACATTCATCCATCCACCGGACTTCGGCATAGATTTCAGCCATGACGGGAACAGAGCGAACAGAGTAAACGGCAGAGCCAATGCAATGGCAAATCCCAACATACCAATTGCCGGAGCAACCACACTTCCCGTAGTAGACACCTGTACCAGCAAAAATCCGATAATCGGGCCTGTGCAAGAGAAAGACACCAAAGATAGAGTGAAAGCCATCAGGAAGATACTCAACAGACCGGTCGTAGATTCAGCCTTACTATCTACTGCATTTCCCCACTTCGACGGAAGTCTGATCTCGAAAGCTCCAAAGAATGAAGCTGCAAAAACCACCAACATCAGGAAGAAGAGAATATTAAAGATAGCATTGGTAGACAAAGCATTCAGCGCACTGGCACCGAAAATCAGTGTAATAGCCAAGCCCAATGCCACATAAATCACTACGATAGATGCACCGTATGTCCACGCATCACGAATTCCTTTCTTTTTGTCTTTACTACGTTTTAAGAAGAAACTGACTGTCATCGGGATAATCGGCCATACACAAGGAGTAAACAATGCCAATAATCCACCTAGAAAACCTGTTATGAATATATATATCCAAGACATATCTTTCTGTCCATGCTCCTCTCCCAGCGCTTGCAGTTCACTAATGACCGGCTTCCAAAGCTCACTGGATGCAACAGCAGGCTGGATACCTGTAGACACATCCACCGGAGTAGCGGGAAGCAGTTCAGCCATGGCAACCGTATCTTTTGAAACAGCTAAATCTGTCTCCGTCTTGTCTGCGTTATCTTTCTTCTCTGCTTTATCCTCTTTAACCGATTTGTCCTCTTTAGCCGCCACCGTATTACCCTTAGCTTCTCCGGCAAACTTGAACGGAACCTGTGTCGGAGGCAGGCAACTTTCATCATTACAAGCTCCATATTCCAGATACCCTTCTATCGCATAAGCCCCTCCTGTGAACTTCACCTTTTGGATAAACTTAGCCGTGTTCTCGAAATAGCGTACTTTCATCTCGAACAACTTGTCGAAAGTAGCTATCTCCTTACCTACCGGTTTCAACTTTCCTACCGGTTCAATCCCCGATTTGCTATCGACGTTGAATGTGGCGGAAATAGGTCCTCCTTCTCCAAGCTCAGTAGAATATACATGCCACCCCTTATCAATGGTTGCAGTAAATACAATCTCCGCTTCCATATCGGAAAGAGATTTCAACTCCGTTTTAAATTTCACAGGATCCTGTATCTGCGCTTGCAACACATAGGCCACAAAGCTTAAGAGCAGAAAAGAAAATAGTTTTTTCATTCTTTTATTATTGGGGGGTTATAACTCATAATCCACGCACGCACGGCTCTCCTTTGTCTCAGCCAGAATCTTACCGGCCGCAACATGTTCCGGATGCGTTGCATAGTATTTCACATCTTCTAAAGGATCAAACTCACTGTAAAGTGCGATGTTCCAAGTCTCACCCGGATTTATATTCAATCCGACCTCTACCTTACGGATTACAGAGATTTTAGCGGGAAGTGCTTCTATCGCTTCCTTAAATTTAGTCATGACTGCCAGCTTCTCTTCAGCAGGAACATCGTCTTTTAACTTAAATAATACAATGTGTTTTACCATTACCGTTGCTATTTTAATGAATTGTTTCTATATTTGTCTTCTTATATACTGTATAAACAATGCAAATTTACTCCATTTAGTTTAAATATATACTTAAAGAGATGTTAATAATAGGCATAGCAGGCGGAACAGGTTCCGGAAAGACCACCGTTGTACGGAAAATCATAGAAAGTCTCCCCGCAGGAGAAGTGGTGTTACTACCTCAGGACTCATACTACAAAGACAGTAGCCACGTCCCGGTGGAAGAACGTCAGAATATCAATTTCGACCATCCGGACGCTTTCGAATGGAGTTTGCTATCCAAGCATGTCATGCAGTTGAAAGAAGGGAAAAGCATTGAACAGCCTACCTATTCTTATCTTACCTGTACACGGCAGCCCGAAACGATTCACATCGAACCTCGCGAAGTGGTTATCATTGAGGGAATCCTTGCTTTATGTGATAAGAAATTGCGCAACATGATGGACCTCAAAATATTTGTAGACGCTGATCCTGACGAACGACTGATACGCGTTATCCAAAGAGACGTGATTGAACGCGGACGTACTGCCGAAGCGGTCATGGAACGTTATACGCGGGTTCTGAAACCAATGCATCTGCAATTCATCGAACCTTGCAAGCGTTATGCCGATCTTATTGTACCGGAAGGCGGAAACAATAAGGTAGCTATTGATATTCTGACAATGTATATCAAGAAGCACCTCAAGAATTAAAAATTGAAAATTAAAAATTAAAGAATGGGCGTTAGGACACTGATCATTCCTTTATTCCTTGTATTATTCTGTTGCGTGTTCGGATGTAAGAACACGCGACCCAATCCTGTAAGCGAGAACGCATACGACCTTCCGCAGATAAAAGACAGCGGCGAACTGGTCGTATTGACACTATACAGTTCTACTTCCTACTTCATTTATCGGGGACAGGAAATGGGATTTCAATACGAACTTAGCGATCAGTTTGCCAAAAGTCTGGGATTAAAACTTAGGATCGAAGTAGCTAACAGTGTCGACGAACTGATCCGGAAATTACTGGCAGGCGAAGGAGACATGATTGCCTACAATCTACCCGTAACAAAGGAATGGAAAGACAGCCTTATCTATTGCGGTGAGGATATCATCACCCATCAGGTTATTGTACAACAGGGAAAAGGAAAACAGAAACCCTTGAAAGATGTAACGGAGCTGATTGGGAAAGATATCTATGTAAAGCCCGGAAAGTATTACGACCGTCTTGTCAACCTGAACGACGAATTGGGAGGCGGCATTCAAATCCACGAAGTAACCAATGACAGTATCACTACCGAAGACCTGATCACACAAGTAGCACAAGGCAAGATTCCATATACGGTAGCCGACAACGATTTGGCCAAGCTCAATAAAACGTATTATCCAAACTTAAATATTGACTTGTCTATCAGTTTTGACCAACGTTCATCATGGGCTGTGAGAAAAAACTGTCCCGAGCTGGCGGCAGCAGCCACCAAATGGCATGAGGAAAATATGACCTCTCCTGCCTATACAGCCAGTATGAAACGCTACTTCGAGAATAGCAAAATGATGCCCCATTATCCTATCCTTTCACTAAGAGAGGGGAAGATATCGCACTATGATGATTTATTCAAGAAGTACTCCAAAGATATCGGTTGGGATTGGCGTATGCTTGCTTCATTGGCTTACACGGAATCCAATTTCGATACCACAGCCGTGTCTTGGGCCGGAGCAAAAGGGCTGATGCAATTAATGCCCGCTACCGCACGGGCTATGGGAGTTCCGCCCGGAAAGGAACAGAATCCGGAAGAAAGCGTCAAAGCGGCAGTCAAATATATCGCAGCTACCGACCGTAGCCTCAGCATGATTCCCGATAAGCAGGAACGTCTCAGTTTTATCCTGGCTTCCTACAATGCCGGATTAGGACATATTTATGATGCGATGGCACTGGCCGAGAAATACGGTAAGAACAAACTGGTATGGAAAGACAATGTAGAAAACTTCATCTTGCTCAAAAGCAATGAAGAGTACTTCACCGACCCGGTCTGTAAAAACGGGTATTTTCGTGGCATAGAAACTTATAATTTTGTCCGTGACATCCTGTCGCGCTATGAATCCTACAAAAAGAAAATCAAAGCGTAATACTTATTTCTTATAGGTCATCATGCTGACTCCGATAATAGCCAACACAGACAGAGGCAACGCAAACAATATCGGATCTATGACCGGAAAAGGATAGGTGGAGATCAGCACATCCCTGCCAAACAACGCCTTACAGATACCCAATGCGGCAGATTCTTTCTGATGAAGGAATACGAGAGCGAACAAACTGCCGATGGTTCCTACCCACAGACTTGCCATCACTCCCTGCTTGGTGGCTTTCTTCCAATACAACGCACAGAAATAGGCGGGAAGGAAAGCAGCGGCACAGATTCCCATAAAGATAGAAGTGCCACGTGCTATGATGTCATGCGGAAGCATATAACAAATAATATAACTGACCAAGATAGAAAACAGTACCCCAAGACGAATAACGTTAGTCAACTTGTCACGCGAACGGGGTTTGTACGTTCCATAAATATCGGAACCGACGGAAGCCCCCATCGTATGGAATTGTGAACTGAGCGTAGACATACTTGCCGAAAGGATGCACAGCATAAAGAGTGCCGCAAACCAATCGGGCATTGCCTTATTTATAAAATAGGGAATAATCTTATCAATATCCTGTACTACCTCCGTTGCTACCGCACCCTCTGTCTTCAAAAAGAAAAGATTGCTCAATGCACCGGCATGATAGATAGCTCCTACGGTTATTATCAAGAAAAAACAACCGATGAACACCCCGCGATTCAACTGCTTGCTGCTCTCCACAGTCATAAAACGAACCACCAGCTGGGGTTGTGCAAGACAGCCGATTCCCACTCCCAGAATAAGGGAAGTGACCAATGAATACCATTGCGGAGAACCGGTCACTGGCATTGCCGTCCACCCTTGATGTCCCAACGCCTTAAATTTTTCAGGAACTAAGGGAGCTATGTCCGTCAGAGCCTGATTGGCTTCAGTAAAGCTCATATCCAGTACCCGATACAACGAAAAAAGCAGGAAAAGCATACAGCCGAACATGATAACCGCCTGCAACGCATCCGTATACATCACTCCTTTCATTCCTCCCGCTATCACATAAGCGGCAATCACCAAAGTGAATATCAACAAAGAGATATTGAAGTCTATCTGAAAAATCTGTTCGATAAAGACCGCACCACCTTTCATTACGACTGCAGCATATAGTGGCATTCCGATAAAAATGACGGCAGCAATGAATACTTGTATATTGCGCGAACGAAAATGACGCCCTAATAATTGCGGGAAAGTACTCACGTTCAGTTTTGCCCCCATACGTCGGGTACGCAAACCGAAAAAGATAAAGGCAATGACAACTCCGATAAACATATTGAGGAAACACAGCCATTGGATTCCCATTCCGAAAGCGGCAGCCACTCCCCCGAAACCAACGATAGCGGACGCCGAAATGAAAGTAGCCCCATAGGAAAGTGCCATAACGATAGGGTTCATCTGACGACCACCTACCAGATAATCGCTGGCGGACGTCGTTTTCTTATATCCCAGAAAGCCTAAATAAGCGAGTGACAGCAGATAGGCTAGCACAATCAGTCCAAGTGTAAATGTATTCATCGTGTTTTATCTTTTTCGTCGTCTTTATTCCAGTATTTGAAGCCAAACCAAGCAGCAAAGAGCACACATACTACCGAAAGCAAGTATGGCAAAATGATAAGTGAGTCGCTAATTCCAAACATTCTTGTATCAGATTTCGATTAATATTGGTGCAAATGTAAGGAATTTATTGAAATAGAGAAACAAAATGCAGAAATTATCAGAAGGAAAGGAATAAAAATAAAAAAGCTGCCTCGTTTTATCAGAAGCAGCTTTCAGAAAAGCCAATAAACGGTTTAAAACTTATCGTAATGAATTTTTTTCTCATCAAATTTCTGTTTAGGCTCTTGGGCAGTTGCCGGATAACCAAACGGAATCACACACAGGGGCACTATATTCCCCGGAAGCTCCGTATATTTACGAACAACCCTGATACGGTCTTCATAAGGATAAGCAGCTGTCCATACCGCACCCAGCCCCTGTGCTTCGGCAGCCAATAATATATTCTGTGCAGCAGCCGAACAATCCAGATACCAATAGGAAGATTGAGCTACATCTCCACATACAACAATGGCATAGCGAGCTTGAGTCAGCATCTTTGCATAAGGTAAAGCAGCGGCCATCGAATCAAGAGCAACCCGGTCGGTGACCAATACAAACTCCCACGGACGAATATCTTTTCCGGATGGTGCAGCCATTCCGGCACGTAGCATCCAATCTATTTTTTCTTTTTCTACTTCCTTGTCTAAATAAGCCCGCACACTTTTACGTGCAAAAATATTATCCAACGCAGCATTGGATGTCGAAGGGACTTCTCCTTGAGAAGCAAATAAACAAGCTGCGAATGAAATCATTCCCAGTATCCCGATCACCCATACATAAATCGCTTTCTTTATTACCATAATCTCTTTTTATATCAAAAAAGTTTCAATCTGTTTTCCTGAGCTTCTTTCAATGAAACGGTTTCACGCTTCATCATGCCACTCTTATCACGAAGGGCTTCATATTCCCTGGATAATTCTTTTGCCAACTCTTCTTTCGATTTCGGACTCATCAGCCGAGCAGCAACGCCCGCATTCTGCGAAGCATCCTTCAAGTGAACAACCAGAGCGTGATAAACCGGAGCAATCTTCAATGCTGTATGCATTTTCGATGTAGTAGCCCCACCAATCAGAAGAGGAATATCCAGTCCTGCTTTTTCGAGTTCCAAAGCCACATGCGCCATTTCTTCCAAAGAGGGAGTACTC
>OGNW01000909.1_pt1 | contig 20052 bp, 15 predicted proteins | sample 1573591 | NCBI WGS metagenome assembly OGNW01 (sample SAMEA2581894, study PRJEB24529) | metagenome | biome: Human gut stool | place: China | collected 2011
CATGACGGAAGACTGGAACCGTTTTCTTTCCGTTGTGCAGACTGATAGGGAAGGCAGCCGTCTTAATCTTGTCAAGGTGGACGGCGTGGATTCAACGGATGAGAAGGTCATCGGTAAGCGTTTGCAGGAAATCGCCAAGAACGCCACGACTGGTGGACTGTACAAGGCTGTCGGGGAACTTTACGGCTTTCCGATAAAGGTGGTCAGCGAGAGGACACTCAAAGAAGGTCTGGAGTTCACTGACAACCGCTTCGTGGTGGAGGGTAACTACAAGTACACCTACAACAACGGGCATCTGGCGATGGCAGACCCGATTGCTGCCGCACGAAACTTTCTGAACGCATTGGAGAGGTTTCCGACCATCATCGACCAGTACAAGTCTAAGAACGAAGTGCTGGAAAAGGAGATTCCGCAGTTGCAGGAGATAGCGGGCAAGGTGTGGAAGAAGGAGGACGAGCTGAAACAGCTGAAGTCCGAACTCGCCGCACTGGACCGCAAGATACAGCTTGAGCTGGCTCCGGCTCAGGAAAACACAGAAGAGAACCGGCAAGGCAACGAGAAAAAACAGACGGAACAACAGCCGGAAAGCCCGCACGTGGACTTTGTACGCAGTCATTTAATTATAGGGAGACCCGGTTTATCGGAATCCAAAGGTGTAAAACTTTAATATCGAAGTCTTGACAGAAAAAGCCAGTGGTTGAATTTTTCACCACTGGCTTTAATTCTAATAATTTTTCAATCTAATATGACCGAATCTATAACGTTAAATCATAGATTATGTGTCTATTTGTGAAGAAAAAGACGTAACTTTGTATCAAAATCAAATAAGCATAACAATGGAGCCATCTATATACAGTTTTTCACTTTATACCGCACTGCCGTTGATGTTATTCTTCGGCTTTTATTTTTTGTTTGCAAAGACTCCTGAAAAGAAAATTTTCAAGAATTATCTTCGCTCCCGGCGGATAATGGGTGTCGCACTGCTGTTGCTTGCCGCCAATTATTCGGTACACTTCTTTTTGGGAATAAGGTTCCAAAATGTCAATTCTGCCATATTGATGAATCTGTCCACCTACTTTTTGTGCTATTATCTGTTCAGCTCAGCAATGATAACACTACTCGACCGTTTCTACATAACGCGCAAAAGGTCATGGACACACATCATTCTATGGGTTATCTTCTCAATCCTTTCCGGAGTCGTATTATTGCTGCTGCCGGGTGGCACCATGCAAAAGATTGGATTGCTGGTTTTGGCTGCATGGCTGGTGATTTACGGGCTTATGCTTGCTCGAAGAGTCATTGTTGCATACCGCAGAGCCGTCAGGATTTTTGATGACACGCATGCAGATGATATAGGCGCATATATCGAATGGCTTTCCATATTCACTTATTGGGCTGTTATCTTCGGTGTCGGATGCGGATTGCTGACATTTCTGCCAGACAAATATGTTTTTATCTGGATTTTGTCGTCAATACCGTTCTACAGCTATCTTTTCTACAGCTATCAGAACTACCTGCTGTTCTATGAACAGGTGGAAAATGCTTTTGAGCAAGATATACAGTCTGAAGAAGAACTTCTGACAGATACAGAAACAGAACCTGAAATAGTTTCTGAGAAAGAAGTTCCAGTGTCCTATACAGAAATTATAGAGAAAGTGGCCAACTGGATAAAGACAGACGGCTATGTCCAGCAGGGACTTACCATAAAAGAACTGTCCGAAATACTTCATACGAACCGTACCTATCTTTCCGCTTATATCAAGACTACGTATAAAATGACATTCCGCGAATGGATAACCGGTCTCCGGTTGGAGTATGCGAAAAACATACTGAAGGAGCATCCGGAAATCAATATACAGAAGCTGGCTGAGTCTTCAGGTTTTCTTTCCCGCAGTAACTTTATCAAATCATTTACCGAGAAGGAAGGATGTACGCCTGGCAAGTGGAAAAAAGCAAATCTGGAATAATTTGTGTGGTAAAAAGCCGATGAAAAAGGTCTCAGAAGCCCATTTTCAAAAAGTGCTCAAGCGACAAAAAAAGTGCTAATTCGACAAAAAAGTGCTCAAACGACAATTTGAAAAGTGCTCAAACGACAATTTTTATAAAACGCTGTATTTCAACAGAAAAAAGTTTTTGTAATATTTTGGGCGCTGAATGGCATTTATTACCTTTGGAGAAGACAAAGATAATGAATTCAAGTTTATATGAGCAAAAAAATCACTTTTCTTACCCTGTTTCTGTGGCTGATGACGGTAACTTTTCCTGTCATTGCGCAGCAGAAAACAGACACGACCTACACCTTCCGGTTCGTTCCGCAGAAGGATATGTTCTACGTGCCTTGGAATGGCAATGACACGGAACTTGCCCGCTTGTTGGAATGTATCGAAAACAACAAAGCAACAATTCTTGACGGCAAACTGCCGCTATTGGTTGACGGCTACTGTAATTCACTGGGCAGTGAAGCCGAGAACCTTGCCACGGCGAAGATCCGTGCCAATCGAGTAAAATCCGAACTGATTACACGAGCGAAAATCAAGGAAGAAAACTTCATTACCCGCAATCATGTGACAGAGGGTGATTTTGTCACCGTGCGCCTAACGATACCCGCAAAGGAAACAGCCGTGACGGATGCGGAAGCGGAAGCGCGACGCAGGGCAGAAGCCGAACGTCTGGCAGCCGAGAAGAGTGCCGAGCAGGAACGGCTTGCCGAAGAGCAGCGTAAAGCGGAAGAAGCCAGACTTGCCGCTGAAAATGCAGAAGCCGAGAAAACCGCTCAACAAAATACACTTGCCGACACGCCGTCGGAAACCAAAATCACAACTGATTATCATCTCTCCCTGCGTGCCAACCTGCTGCGCTGGACTACCTTGACACCAGATTTAGGACTTGAATGGCGCATCTGCCCATCGTGGGGCATTGCCGTAAACGGCTCATGGACTTCTTGGACGTGGAGCGACAAGGACCGCCGCTATGCACTCTGGGAAGTGGCTCCGGAAGTACGTTACTATATGGGTGAGAAGAAAGCCTGGTATCTGGGTGCGATGTTCAAGACCGGACAGTTCAACTACAAGCTTTCTGAAACAGGCAAGCAGGGCGACCTGATGGGTGGCGGCATCACCGCCGGCTATCAGCTGCGGCTGAACAAGGCACTGGCTCTTGATTTCAACCTCGGTTTGGGCTACCTGAATGCCGATTTCGAAAAATATGAAGTCATCGATGGTGTGCGCGTGCGCTGTGGCAACGAAACAAAAGATTGGTGTGGTCCCATCAATGCCGGTGTGACATTGGTATGGAAGTTATTCTAACACGGAGGAATAGAATATGAAAGCAAGACAATATATAAATATGGTAGGAATGGCAGCCGCCGTGCTGCTCTCTTCCTGCGTGAAGGACACGCTTTATGACACGCCGCATCCCGACTACGGGAAGATTGCGGTGACAGCCGACTGGTCGGCCCGCGGTGAGGGTATTGACATTCCTGCCACATGGACGGTCACCATGGGTGGCTATACGGGTAAGGAGACTTCCGCCACCCATACCCCCGACCATCTGTTTGCTCCGGGCAGCTACACCCTTGCGGTGTGGAACCCGGCTGAAGGAATCACGGTGAACGGCACCACAGCCACCATTGCCACAGCCACGGGAAACCGGGCAGGCACGGATGCCTTTGTGAACAATGCCCCTGGATGGTTCTTCACCTATACGAAACAGGTGAGCATCGAGAAAGACAAGGACTATCCGCTGACCGCCGCAATGAAGCAGCAGGTACGCGAACTGACACTTATCATCAAACCGACGGGTGATGCCGCCGGACGCATCACGGAGATTGTTGCCCATCTGACGGGTGCAGCCAGAACACTCGATTTCGCTACCGATACCTACGGAGCCGCTTCTAACGTCGTGCTGCCCTTCACCAAGATAACCGAAGGTGACGATGCCGGCAAGTGGAAAGCCACGGTGCGGCTGCTGGGTGTGACCGGCACGGAACAACTGCTGACGGCTGAAATCCGCTATGCGGACGGCAACCCGAGCCCCACCACGCTGAAAAGCGACCTCACAGAAGCTCTCAAGGAGTTCAACACCGGAAAGGGCAAATCGCTGACCCTCGGCGGAACGCTGGTTGAGACACCCGAAGGCATGGAAGTGGACGAAGCCGAAATCAACGGCTGGGAAGAAGTGAAAGGTGATGATGTAAATGCCGATTTGTAACTAATATAATGACAGATATAATGAAGATAAGATTTTTTGCACTTGCGACGCTCGCCCTCGCATTGGCAGCCTGCAACAACGACAACGAGAACCTGAATGGTGACCCCGTGGCCGCCCAGTTTACCGCCGACATCGCCCCCGCCACCCGCGCCAGCGGAACCACCTGGACTGGCGGCGACCGTATCGGCATCACCGACATCGGCAACGATTCCCAGTACGGCAACGTGCCTTTCATCTTGAAAAACGGTAAATTTGAGGCAGAAGGAAAGGTTATCTATATCGAAGATACAAAGACCCATACTTTCCGCGCCTACTATCCGTACAACGCGGCGGGAGGCATCCTCACAGCCACGACCGATGCCACGGCGCAGCAGAACCAGCCTGCCATCGACTTCCTCTTTGCTTCAGGAGCCACGGGAGACAAAAACAACCCAGTAGTAAGCTTCACCGACAAAACCGCCAAAGGCGGTGAAGACAACTCCTTCCACCACCGCATGAGCCAGATAACCCTTACCTTCGAGGCGGGAGACGGCATGGATTTCAGCGTGGTCAAGCCTGAACGTTACACGCTGGCCGGATTGTTACTCACCGGTACGTTCAACACGGCCGACGGTATTGCCACCGCAGACAACGGGGCACAGACCGGAGAACTGACCATGAATCTGGCAGACGGCAATCTCACGTCATCGATCATCCTCTTCCCGCAGACAGTTGCATCACTGCCGTTGGTTGTGAATTACAAAGGTCAGGAATATCATGCCACACTCAACATGCCCGAAGGCGCACTGCTGGCGGGCAACAACTATACCTATACCGTCAAGGTACGCAACAAAGTCCTTGAAGTCAGCGAAGCCACCATTGCAAAGTGGAACGATATAGACGGTGGAGATGTGGGTGCTGACCTGTAGGATTTTAATAATTAATCGATTAGAATGAAGAATTATGAGCCATAGATTATTTATCCCCGCAGCCATCGCCCTGCTGCTCGGCCTTGCCGCCTGCACGCAGGACGAACTTGCCGACGATAACCGTCTGCCCGAAGGAGAATACCCCGTAGTCATCCGTGCCACCGGACTGTCCGTAGAGGCAACGCCGCAGGCAGCCCCATCAACCCGTGCCACCGTGGACGGCGACTGGCAGGGCGTCACTTCCGTGGCACTCAAGACGGGCGATGCGGTAAAGGAATACACCGTAACGGCTTCTACCGATTTCAAGAGTGCCACACTCTCACGCGAGAACGACCCGCACTACTGGACCAGCCGCGACCCGATTACCGTATCGGCATGGTGGCCCTTCGATAATGCCGACATCACCCAGATGCCTGCCGTGAAGGTGGCTGAAGACCAGAGCCAATTGGCTGACTTCCAGAACAGCGACTTCATCTCTGCCGAAAACCAGACGGTGAAATTTGACGACCCGACACTTGAATTTACCCACCGCACGGCACGCGTGGCAATCGATCTGAAGCCCGGCACGGGATTCACGAGCGTCGCCGGTGCCACGGTGAGCCTCGTAAGCCTGTCTGCCGATAACGGCAACCCGACCGCCATCAAGACTTACAATGCAAGCGGCAACACCTACGAGGCACTGACCGCCCCGCAGACCGTTGCGGCAGGCAAGCAGTTCATCCGGGTGGAACTCGGCAGCGGCACCTTCTACTTCCGTCCGCAGAACAACGTCGTGTTGGCAGCAGGCAGTCGCTATAAATATACCGTTAAGGTGAACGCCACTGGCCTGACATTAGATGGCTGCACTATCGGTGACTGGGCTGACGGTGGCAGCGAGAGCGGTGAGGCTGAGGATTTGGGTTATTCTATACAGAACGACGGCAGTTACACGGTCTATAACGCCGACGGCTTGCTGGCATGGAACAAAGCCGTACAAAAAGATGAATCAATAAATTGCACCCTCACCGCCGACATCGACCTGACGGGTAGGGAATGGACACGGATAGGCACATGGCCAGGTTACTCCGGCGTCTTTAATGGGCAGGGACACCGCATTACAGGATTTAACTCTTCAGCAATGAATAATACTGGATTTTTGGGTTCACTCTTAAGTGAACGTGGAGTGATTGTCTCGTCCTGATTTTGGTTGACTGTGTATTAAAAAAATCCTGTTATAGGTTGTCTATAAATGTAAAAAAACAGACAATCCTTTCTTAATCCTAAAATAAGTTACCTTATCCTGTTTCACTACAGGACAGGGGGCTTTTCACAGCCAAACTCATCGGCCGGGGAGCGCCCAAGCGGCAAGGGGCAGGGCCACCTGTCCCGACGAGCGTTTCCGGTCTCTGTTCTATTTTGTTGCAAATATATCAGTTTGATCCTGTTCATAAAAGAATAGCTTGTTTACGTTTATAAATAGTTTTCCATTTTCTTTTTAAAGGCCCCTTCTTCGCATGCGCCTCTTCAGGTGTCAACATTTCCACACTACTGTGAGGGCGCCGGGTGTTATAAATATCGATCACTTTCCTCACTATATCCCGAGCCTGGCCGAGCGTTGTTATCATTTCTTTATTCAACCATTCTTCTTTTAATATTCCATTGACACGTTCAGCTATTGCATTCTCTCTGGGATCTCCGTTTTCTGTCATACTTATACGACATTTAATGCCTTGTAAAATTGAGATATAATCTTTGCTACAATATTGTACTCCTCTATCCGAATGATGGATCAGATCGCTTCCCGGGGGAAGTGTTTCCAAGGCCATATTCAACGCTTTTATCGGACCGGACATCTCCAGGGAATCCTCCAGGGCCCAACCGACAATCTTACGGGAGTATGCATCTGTGAGCAAACTCAAATAATAGAATCTCCCTTCGACATTGCGGACATAAGTGATATCAGCTACATATAACTGATTGGCTGATAGCGGATCATAATCTTTTATCAGATTTGGATACTTATGAAAACGGTTCCATGACAGAGTTGTTACCGGCCGATAAACCCTGGAATGTCTGATCAACAAACCATTGTCGCGTAGCAAGTCAAAAAACTTATCGCGCCCTATATCCAAATCAGGATGTATCTTGGTTTTTAGGATATGATACAACTTACGACCACCTAAAACCGGTTGGTCCTGACGCAGGCTGTTTACCATTTTAAGGATTATTTCCTCACACAACAATTCCGATTGTAACTGTTTTTCTCTCTTATAATAGGCTTGCTTGCTATACCCAAACAACGAACAACAATCAGGGATACTTATTTCCGGCTGATTGTCATGAAGCCTTTTCACTGCTTGGTGCCAGAGTTTTTTCGGATATCGATGTTATAGTGTTCATTGGCTAGTTCTATTAGGATTTCCATCGCACGGCGATGAGCTTGCTCATGCTTCAGTTCCTTCTCTTTATCCTTTAACTCCAACTCTTTTTGTTTGAGGGCGCGTTCCAGTTCTTTGATCCGTTTGGAAAGATCCGATTCGTTTTCTGTCATTTTTATTGATCGCTTTTTGAGTTTCAGTGGTTTTATTGACACTGATGATTGTCTTTTTGCCTCAAATTTACGAATCCAATGCGATATTACCGTAGGGTCGCTTATGGAATATTTAAAGGCGATCTCTTTACGGCTTACTCCTAAGCGATATTCACCTATAGCTGCTAGGCGAATCTCCAAAGGATAAGGTTCACCCTTGCGACGAGTCAATGACTTCTCTTTTTTCATCTTTGTTGACTTTTATGAAGTCAACCTATTTCAGGACGAGACAGATAAAGAACCTACAACTCATAGATGTGAATCTGTATGGCAGTAGTGGAAATACTGCTGGAATAGTGGGCCGAAATCATGGCCAAATCATTGCCTGCTCTGTGACGGGAAAAATTTCTGCATCATATGGTGGAACTTGTGGTATAGCCGAATCAAATTATGGCGATATCATCGCTTGCTGGTTCGACGGCACATTGAAAGAGTCTAACAATGGAGCTATAGTGCGTTATAACTACGCTGATATAACTTCCTGTTATTGGGGAGGCAATGCCGGGCAAGGAGTATTCCGTATTGAAAAAGGAACGGTAGATGCCACGAAGGTGGACGGCGCGACAGTGAAATGGCAGACAGCCGTCGACGGCATGAACACCGCCCTCACCGCTGGCGACTACCAGTGGGTACTCGGCACCGACGGTCTGCCCGTATTGCAAAAGAAACAATAACGAACCCTAAACAACACGCATCATGAAACGAACAATCATCCATACATCTGCAGCCATAGCCCTGCTGCTCGGCATTGCCGCCTGCACGCAGGACGAAGCAGGCTTCCTGCCGGAAGGGGCGGAAGGCACATCCATCGTCTTCACCGCCACGGGGCTGAACCCCGCTGCGACAGCCATCGCCGGCACCCGTGCCCCTGTGGATGGCAATTGGGAGGGTGTGCAGAGTGTGGCAGTCCTGATGGACGGTACGGTGAAGGCATACGACGTGACGCCCTCCACCGCCGACCCCGCCAGCGCCACGCTGACCTCCACCGACCCGTACTACTGGACCAACCACAACGACATCACCGTTACGGCGTGGTGGCCCTACACCGCTGGCGAGACAACCCCGCCTGCTGTGAAGGTAAAAGCCAACCAAAGTACCCAGAAGGACTTTGAGGGCAGCGACCTCATCGTAGCCGACGGACAGAAGGTGACCTACGGTAGCCCCACGCTACGCTTCACCCACCGCACGGCGCGGGTGACCGTCGTTCTGACGGACTACACCGAGGGGCTGGCATCCGTGCAGCTGACGGGTCTCTCCACCGAGAATGACAATCCAGATAAAATCACCCCGTATGACAAGGGCAGCAACACCTACATCGCCCTCGTAGCCCCGCAAAGTGTGGCAGCTGGCAGGACCTTCATTACGTGCACCTTCACTAACGGCAAAACCTTCGTTTATAAGATGAAGAATGCTACCGACTGGCAGGCGGGCGGTGAATATACCTACACCGTCTCCCTCGCTGCGGCAAAAGACCTGGGCTATACCATAGAGAGCGACGGCAGCTACACCGTGACCTCCGCCGATGGCCTGATGAATGTAGCCGAATTAGTGAACGGAGGTAAGACCGACATTAACATTACCCTCGACAAAAACATTGATCTGACGGGCAAAGGCTGGACGCCGATAGGCACAAGCTTCGATAACTCATACAAAGGCACTTTCGACGGCGGCGGCCATACCATCACGGGGTTGACCGTTACGACAAATGACCAATTTGTGGGTCTGTTCGGCTATCTCAATAGAGCTGGTATGGTGAAGAACGTGGTGATGGAAGGCATACAGATAACAAGCAATCACATGTTTGGCTGTACTGGCGGCGTGGTAGGATATAGCTGGGGCACCATTGAAAACTGCTCGGTGTCGGGTAGCGTCAGCGGCACAGATTGTGTCGGCGGTGTGGTGGGTTCACAAAAGGCCGGTTCCATCATCGGATGCAGCTCCTCTGCCACTGTGAAGGGAAAGCACTATGTCGGCGGTGTGGCAGGAGAAAAATGGGGCACCATGACAGCTTGCTATGCCACAGGCAACGTGACCTTAGAAATAGCTTCCCAAAAGAATAACTTTGGCGGCGGTGTAGTGGGATTAAACGGAGGAAGCCGCGTCCTTGCCTGCTATGCCACGGGCAACGTAACCAGTACAGGTAGTAGCACCGTCAATGTGTATATCGGCGGCTTTTGTGGATATAACTCCACCACCGTGACCGCCTGCTATTGGAAGAACAATCAGGAACAAGGCATCGGCTACAAAAAGGTAGGCACCGCCCCCGAAGTCACGAAGGTAGACGGCACTGACGTTACCTGGCAGAAAGCCGTTGATGCCATGAACACCGCCTTGCAGAACGCAGGCTCAGAGTGGCGTTACGAACTTAACGGAGCATTGCCTACCTTGAGGAAGCAGTAAACCGTCGGGCGGAAAAAGTTCCGCCCGCAACGGAAAGAACCGAAGTATAACCCCAATAAAGAAAGGAGGACGTGATGGAACACACGGTGTAATACTGGTGTCATTGCAGATATAAATTTTAGCCCTTCCTATTCTTATGCGCAGTCAGGAACAGGTCGGTGGTCTATTGGTCTTAATTATAGAGGCCTTGAAATTTATACCATTCATTGCCAATCCGGATGTGGTGCTATAGATATAAATAAATTGGTATCATCCGCAAATCACCCATTTATTATTGGTGGGGACATGAATATGACTCCAAGCGAATTATCAGAATATTTACACAGGTACCAAGAGTAGGCCGGGAAATAGTGCTAATTTTGCATGTTGTGGTATGCCAACACATATTTCAAGTCGAGAATTAGATTATTTCCTTATCGATAGCAGATTACAGCTAAGAACATGTGTACTAAGATATCATATGAAGGGTGGGGATCACTATCCTGTGATATTGATATTTAGTTAACCAATTATATTTTTCATCAACAAACAGTGTCGCTGCGATATAAAATATTTTTCGGCTATGCCATACTTATGGCGGTCATCGGTAGCATGGTCGCCATTCTCATCCATGAACCTGCGAAGTTCCACGACCTATATGCGTATTTTAAATAACGGTATTTACACAAACAGCAAATGAGCGAACAATTCGTTACCACTACCAAGCATTTCCGCAAGCTGCTTGCCGCAGGCTATCTGTTGATAGTCCTGCTGGTGGGCGGCATCATCTGCACGTGGCTCGGAGAATGGCGCGACTTGGAGTTGCTGGAACGGGAGAACCGTGAAATCAACCGCTTCCGCAAGGAAACACACGATGCGTATGTGGGTGTGGTGGAGTTGTCTCTTTTGGGCGAGTCGGTGCTGGAATGGGACGATAAGGATGTGGCGGCATACCGGCGGCAACGGATGACGGTGGATAGTATGCTTTGCCGCTTCAAGAGCCATTACGAATCGGTGCGCATAGACAGCGTGCGCCACTTGCTGGAGGACAAGGAAAAGCGGCTGTGCGCCATCATGGAGGCTCTGGAACAACAGGCGGACATCAACCGCCGGATAGCCAAGCAGGTGCCGGTGATAGTGCAAACGAGCAGGCAGGAAGAGCCGAAGAAACAGAGGAGGAAAGGTTTTCTCGGGTTGTTCGGCAAGAAACAGGAAGCACCTCCGACGACGACCACCACGATGCTCTACACACTGAACCGGGATATGATAGCGCAACAACGTGCCCAAAGCCATCGTCTGTCGGAATATGCCGACAGCCTTGCCAGCCGCAATGCGGAACTGAACCGCCAACTGCAAACCCTTATCCAGCAGATGGACCACAAGGTGCAGGCTGACTTGCAGGAACGTGAGGCGGAAATATCCGCTATGCGTGAAAAGTCGTTCTTGCAGGTAGGTATCATAACGGGTGTCATGCTGCTGTTGCTCATTATTTCATACATCATCATTCACCGCTATGCCACCCGCATCAAGCAGTACAAACGTAAGACAACAGATTTAATCGGGCAACTGCAAAAGTCCGTAAAACAAAACGAATCGTTGATAGCCTCACGCAAGAAAGCGATGCACACCATCACCCACGAGCTACGCACACCACTGACTGCCATACATGGATATGCGGAACTGATGCAGGACAACGAAGAAGAAAAGATAAGCGGTTATGCGGACAATATCCTGCAAGCCTCCAAGAGAATGACCGACATGCTCAACTCCCTGCTTGACTTCTTCCGCTTGGACAGCGGCAAGGAACAGGCGAATGTCCGTCCGTTTCGTTTGGAAAACATCGCGGAGCTGTTGCAAACGGAGTTTACGCAACAAGCAGAAGCAAAAGATCTTAAACTTACCATCGAGTGCCCGGAGGGTATTATCCTGAATGGCGACAAGGAGCGCATCATACAGATATGCGACAACCTGCTGGGCAATGCCGTCAAGTTCACGAATGCCGGAAGCGTTTCACTTGTCATAAGCTATGACGGCAATAGGCTGACCCTTGTAGTAGAGGACACCGGAACCGGCATGAGTGCGGAAGAACAACAGCGAGTGTTCGGAGCGTTCGAGCGGCTTTCCAACGCCGCCACGCAAGACGGTTTCGGATTGGGGTTAAGCATTGTGAAACAGATAGTCGGGATGCTTGGCGGCACTATACGCTTGGAAAGCGAAAAAGGAGAAGGCAGTCGTTTTACTGTGGAGTTGCCAATGAACACTGCCGATATTGGTATTGAAGAACAGACAGCCGCAGAAAGTCTGGCTCATATAGAAAGACCTTATTCTGTCATCGTATTGGACGACAATCCGATGGTATTATCCATGACAAAGGAAATGTATGCTGGTATAGGTGTGCATTGCGACACGTTCACCACTATTGGCGATGCAATGGAAGCCATGCGGCAGCACACATACGACCTCATGATAACCGATATGAAGATGCCGGAGATTAACGGCTATGAGGTGTTGGAGTTGTTACGCTCGTCAAGTGTCAGCAACTCGAAAGAGATTCCCATTGTCGTGGCGACCGCCTCCGGCAGTTGCAGCGAAGAGGAGCTGTTGGAAAATGGATTTACCGCCTGCCTGTTCAAGCCATTTTCCATTTCCGAACTGGTTGCTGTATCAGACAAATGCCTTTTGACAAGTACGGACAAGGATGAACTTCCCGACTTGTCCTCTCTGCTTGCATATGGTGACAAACGGGCGATGCTCGACCGTTTGATAACCGAAACAGGAAAGGATATGCAGGCTGTCCGGGAAATCATGGAGAGGAATGACCGTAAGGCGTTGGACGAATGGATGCACCGTCAGCGAAGTTCATGGGCTGTTATCCGTGCTGACAAACCCTTGTGGAACCTGTATGAACTGCTGCATCAAGAATCTGAATGTTCCGAAATGGAATTGCGGAAATGCGTGGATGCCATGCTTCGTATGGGAACAGTTATCATAGAACTTGCGCAAAAGGAAAGGAGGTTGTCGGATGAAAGTATTTGTGATTGAGGACAACCCCGTCTATAACGATTATGTCTGCAACCTGCTGAAGAAAGACAGCTTCGATACTATGTCGGCATATAATCTTGCCACTGCCAAGAAACTATTGGCAAAGTCAGAGGTGGATGATATTGTCGTTGCCGACCTACGCCTCCCCGACGGTGAAAGCATAGAGTTGTTACGGTGGATGCGTGCCAACGACAAACAGCAGGTGTTTATCGTTATGACCAATTACGGGGAGGTGCATACGGCAGTGGAAAGTATGAAGCTCGGCTCAAAGGATTACATACAGAAACAGTTGTTGGAGGATAAACTGATACCGCTTATCCGCACCCTGCAAAAAGAACATGAAAAGCGACTACAATGGAACATTCCGATATTCGTCCGGCAGGGCGAAGCCTATCAGAAAATCAAGAAACGTGTGCGCCTTGTAGCCACCACCCGGATGAGCGTGCTGATACTGGGCGAGAACGGTACGGGCAAGGAACATATCGCACAACATATACACCAACAAAGCAAACTTGCCGATAAACCTTTTGTGGCAGTGGACTGCGGAGCCTTGTCCCCGTCATTGATACAATCCGCCTTCTTCGGACACGTCAAGGGTGCGTTTACTGGTGCCGAAGCAAACAAGACGGGGTATTTTCTGGAAGCGGATGGCGGCACGCTGTTCCTTGACGAAGTGGGCAACCTAACAATGGAGATGCAACAGATGCTGCTCCGCGCCATACAGGAACGCCGTTACCGTCCCGTCGGTGCAAAGGAGGACAAAACAGCCAACGTGAGGATAGTGGCTGCAACCAACGAGGATTTGCAGAAAGCCGTAACGGAAAAGCGGTTCCGGCAGGATTTGCTCTATCGCTTGCAGGAGTATGTGATAACCATGCCGCCCTTGCGCGACTGCCCGGAAGACATCATGCCATTGGCCGAGTTCTTCCGTGAAATGGCAAACCGTGAGTTGGAACGTGAAGTAAAAGGGTTTGCCGCATCTGCCCGTAATGCCCTGCTCGCCCATGCGTGGCCGGGCAACGTGCGCGAGTTGAAACAGAAGATACAGACGGCAGTCCTGCAATCAGAAGGCGATATGATAACCGAAGCCGATTTGGAACTTGACAATGAACCGTCCGCTACTTCCGCTTGTTTTACATTGAAGAGCGGGGATGAAGAAAGAGGACGTATCCTGCGTGCTTTGAAACAAGCAGCCGGTAACAAGAAAATGGCTGCAAAGATACTGGGTATCGGCAGGACAACGCTGTATAATAAATTGGTAGAGTATGGATTGAATGAAGAAAACTGACCGGAGTATGGCTGTAAATGGCAATAATTGATTAACTTTGCAATTGTATTTCAGAAAATAGCAGGCGATCGGGCAACTTTTCGCCGATGATATAGACATAAGACCGCAAGGCGTTTCGAGCGAAAATCTGGTAAATTGAAACTACGGAGACGATTGCGTGATGCTTATGCTATGCTTACGCATAGCGTGCATTCACGTACTCTCCGTAAAGGCTTTACCAGAGCCATCGCTTGAAGGTAGTGTGAATTGCACGCTACTTTTTTGCCTCGCCAAAAAGGAAAGAAAATACGTTATGGCGAAAATACAATTACTTGCCGTTATCTCAATAGATGGCTGTCCGATGAAACTGCATCCCCGGAAGCGGTTGCTTCAAACCGAAGATTACGGTATGGATGAAATACGTGCCAATGCCCTGTATAAGCTGACATCCGACTATTCGGTATCCGTGCTTCAAGAATGGAGGGAGGAAGGTGGAAGCATTTGCCATTTGTTGGAAGTAACTGCCGGGAATACCGAATATGCCAACGGACTGTTACGGATGAACGTGATAGATGAAATCATACTATACGTTGTTCCAACCATCGACGGAAACGGAGCGCATTTTTTCAAGTCAGCACTACCTATGAATGACTGGCGGCTTATGGAGAACAAAACTTATAGGGACGGAGTAATCCGGCTTACCTATCATAAAGAGCCACGGGCATAAAATGTTCAGATTATGAACATCTTGGCGGGATTTCCGTGCTCAGAAAGTGAACACATGTTCAGAATCTGAACACATTTCACAAGGGATGCAATCAAGGATAAAATTATTTTTGAATTTTATCTTTCTGAAAAACAATGTAGTACAATTTTCTCACAATCTTTTCTCGTGTTTAGGGCTATGATTTGCACCATATATCAGTGTGCGCACACTGATAAACAAGTGTAAACCCTCAAAACAGAAAAGATAATGAACCATCTCATACTGGCGGAAACACAGTTTTTCGCCATGATAAACGGAAAAGACAACGGTAGCACGGAAACGGCATACGGCGGATTCGTGCAGGAAGTAATAAACCTGTGCTACGGCGGCAATGATGCCAAGCATATTATTGTGGCGTTGGCTTTTGCCGAAATCGAATTACAGCACCATCCACAGAACTTGTCGGTATCGGAGGAGAATGTCGTCACTGTGTATATCCGCAAGGCGTTATCCTTCATCCGAAAGATGCAGAAGATGGTATCCGCTTCTGCAATTACCTCCGTGCCACCACTAACATCCACATCCGAAACCAAAGCCACAGTCCCAGCCCTGCAATGGACCGGTAATGCCGTCGAGTTGGTAGAGCTAATCTATGCCCTCTACGCCACCGGCTGCATCAATGGCGGCAAGGCTTCGCTGAAAGAGCTTGCCCCTGTCCTCTATTCCTTTTTCGGTGTGGAGTCCAAAGACTGCTACCGCTTCTATACGGACATCAAACGCAGGAAAAGCGACAGTCGCACCTACTTCCTTGAAAAGATGCAGGACAAACTGAACGCGAAGATGCGACATGACGATGAATTGGAGCGGATGAGGAGATAAACGAATGCCAAACAAAGGATAAGCGGCCGGATTATACGGTTTCTTATCCTTCTTCATTTACAATCACTCTATTATCTGCCGGAAAGCCGATTAAAATCATTAACTTTGCAAGTATTAATCAATGACGGATGAAAATAGATAACCTCGAAATATTGAACGGACTGATTGCCGGAGCCGAAGGCGGGACAGTTGAGTTCAAAGAAACTACCGGGCAGTTGGAGCGTGGAATGGAAACTCTTTGTGCCTTCCTGAACGGTACGGGCGGCACGGTGCTGTTCGGTGTAACCGACAAGGGAAAGATTATCGGTCAGGAAGTGAGCGACAAGACGAAGCGCGATATTGCGGAAACCATCAGACGAATCGAGCCGTTTGCGACCATTGATATATCCTATACAGACATTCCGGGAACGAACAAAAGTGTTATAGCTTTATCAGCGGAAGAACAACGATATATGCGCCCGTTCACCTATAAGGGGAGGGCTTATCAACGGATAGAGAGCGTTACATCTGCCATGCCGCAGGGTATATACAACCTGTTGGTTATGCAGCGAGGCGGAACCTATGCTTGGGATTCCATGCAAAATCCCGGCTTGAAAATATCCGACCTTGACGAAACGGCAATCTTGGGCGCAGTACGTGGAGGAATCAGAGGCGGACGTTTGCCGGAAGGTTCTATGCAGGAGGATGTCCGAACCATCCTTGAAAAATTTGACTTGTTGAATGATGGAAAGCTGAACAATGCTTCCGTTGTCCTATTCGGACGAAACTTCTACCATTATCCCCAATGTCTGCTCCGTTTAGCCCGGTTCAAAGGAACGACAAAAGATGAATTTTTAGATAATCAGCGTGTGACAGGCAATATATTCAACTTGCTGGATGCTGCAATGGCATTTTTCTTCAAGCATTTGTCCCTTTCCGGTAAAATTGAAGGTTTGTACAGAGAAGAGGAACTGAATGTGCCATATAAGGCATTGAGAGAATGTTGCATAAATGCTTTTGCACATCGTGTTTACCATCGCCCCGGCAGTTCAGTCGGGATTGCTATCTATGATGACCGCGTGGAGATTGAAAACAGCGGAACATTTCCGCCTGATATTACCATTGAGAAACTGTTGGGTGGCCACAATTCCGAACCACAAAATCTGATAGTAGCCAATGTGCTGTACAAAAGTGCAGTATTGGAGAGTTGGGGACGTGGCATAGCCCTTATGGTAAACGAATGTCGCCGTGTCGGTATTCCGGATCCGGAGTTTCATACCGACGGCAATGCTGTATGGATTGTGTTTCATTATACAAGAACTACAGTAGGACAAGACCCCACAGCACCCTCACAGCAACCCTATAGTAACCCCACAGTAACCCCACAGTTAGGAAAACTGTTGTCTGCTATTGGGAACAACACTCTCTCTGCTAAAGAAATCATGGAGAAAACGGGAATGAAAGATAAAAGGAATTTCTTAAAGAACTATATCCATCCGGCAATAAATTCCGGTTTGGTCCTTTCACTTTATCCCATAGGCTCCAAGAGTCCGCAACAGAAATACTATCTTACTGATAAAGGTAAAGGTTTCCTGCAACAATAACGGGTATGGCTAAAAAGAAGAAACATAAGAATGATGTAAAAACTGATTTACCGATAATCATGGATTATGGTATCGGCAGTATATCCGTTTATGACCCGGCAGACATAATGCCATACAACGAGCCGCCAATTAGCGAACAAATCCGCTTCAAGAAACTCGGCAAAGAGATGAAATCCGAGTTCAAGTGGCTGGTATCTTCCGTAGTGATTGAGTATTGGCAAGAAAACCGACAGATACCTTTCGGTGAAGAAATGTCGAAACTCAGAACCAGACTGTTGAGAATGTTTGCCGAAGAATACAGTATACTGCTTAAAGACGATACAGAGCTGAAAAATTATTTGCTGACGCTTGCCATTACCACCATCAACAAGCATCTCAAATCTGAGAATAAAAAGAGGGTGTCAAAACTCTCTTTTTAACAAAATTACCCTTGCTACAGATATCTGTGACAGGGGTAATTTTCATATTTTGGGTGTTTTGACACATCCCCTTTTTCACATATAAAGGAATCTGTTATTTCTGCTGCAACAGGTGTTTCAAGTTTTCATCATTTGCGATACGTTCCAGTTCCTCTTGAACAATCTGCTTCACTTCCTCCTTGATGCGCCTGTAATTCGCCTGAACCGTTTCCTTCATGCGGTCGTTGCCGTCCCCGTCCGTAAAGTCGGTAATGACGGGGATTTTCTTGTAGGCTTTCTCCTCGCGCCTCACCTTCTCGGCATCCACGACAATCTCGCAATGGAAAATCTTCTGCTCGATACGCTCGTTGAAGTTGTCGGACACCGAACCGACAAACATTCCCTGCGTCAAACCGGAAATCTTGCTGGGCGGGATAAGCGCGTCCATCTGCGTGTTAATGGAGGTGGAAACATCCTGCCGGTTGATGGAGATAGACTGCCGTTTCTGCAACACCTTACCGAATCGTTCCGATAGTGTCTTTGCCGTTTCACCTACCACCTGCCCGGAGAAAATGTTACCGACCGTATTCATCACCACTTTCGCCTCCTTATCACCGTAGTCGCGCACCAGCTGGCTGAAATCCTGAAATCCCAGACACACGGCAACCTTGTTGCTTCGGGCGGTAGCTATAAGATTGTCCAACCCTTTGAAATATATCGTCGGCAGCTCGTCTATGATGACCGACGACTTCAGCATCCCCTTCTTATTGATGAGCTTCACGATGCGGGAGTTATACAATCCGAGAGCCGCCCCGTAGATATTCTGACGGTCGGGATTGTTGCCCACGCATAGGATTTTCGGCTCTTCGGGATTGTTGATGTCCAGCGTAAACTCGCTGTCCGACATCACCCAATAGAGCTGCGGTGAAATCATCCTCGAAAGCGGAATTTTTGCCGACGCTATCTGCCCCATGAGCTGCTCCGCAGCCCCTCCGAGCCACGCATCCATGAACGGGGAAAGGTAGTTCTCCAGTTCGGGATAGGAAGTCAGTATCGGAAAAATATCCTCGTAGCGGCGGTTCAAAAATTCGATGGCATGGGGAAACGTGCAATATTTCCCGTTCTGATAGATTTTAAGATACCATATAATACTGGCGAACAAAATGATAGGTGATTCCACAAAGAAGTCACCCTGCTTTTGCACCCACGTTTTATTGAGGTTGAGCATTATTGTATAGGCACTCTCGTAGGCGTCCGTAATATCTTCCATAAAATCCGGGTGAATGGGATTGCACCGATGAGAGCGTCGCGGGTCGTCGAAGTTGATCACATAGAACTTCGGCTTTACCTTGTAGCCGTCCGGGTGGTTCAGCAAATGGTTGTAGGCAATAGTAGATAGGTCGGGATACTTGAAATCGTAGATGTATTGACTAAAGCCCTTTTCAATCTGTTGCTTGATAAAATTGTTTACCACGGCATAGGACTTGCCGCTGCCCGGCGTACCCAACACGATGGACGCACGGAAGGGATTAACTACATTGATCCAACCGTTGTTCCAGCGTTTCCTGTAATAGAAACGTGTCGGCAGATTGACCGAATACTCGCTTTCGATAAGCCTCGTTTCCTGCATGAAACTCTCGTTCTCGTTGTTGAAAACATCCTCCATCAAATTGTGTTTCAACAGGCGGCTCATCCACAGACCACCCATCAACAGGCAGACATAGCCCGTTCCAATGGTAAGGACATACAGTCCCGTCACCGCTTCAAGCGGCAGCGGCAGGGGCAGCAACCACCAGTTCAGGAAAAACAGCACGAACCCGACGGCAAATGCTGTCCAGATTCTCCCCCAAGTGATTTTCTCACCCTTGACACCCTTCGTACCCAGACAGGACAAGGCAAGCAAAAGGACGGAAAACAGCTTCGTGTAGAGAATGGAATGGAACAGCCCCGCCGTGCGGTCGAAGTTCAGAAGGATTTTGTCCACCACGCCGATGTTCACGCCCCACAGCCGGATGGCTTCGTAGCAGAACCAGTACACGTTCATGACCACTAAAATGATACTCACGGCACGCAGAAAATCCATGATTTTCGCCAATGCCCTCAAATCGTCTT
>OGNW01000939.1_pt1 | contig 19629 bp, 36 predicted proteins | sample 1573591 | NCBI WGS metagenome assembly OGNW01 (sample SAMEA2581894, study PRJEB24529) | metagenome | biome: Human gut stool | place: China | collected 2011
CATATATATGAGTAAACATAGGAAAAGGCTTGAACGAGAAATCGATGAACTGTTCGGAGATAATTAACGATGAAAGGCAACTCTTTAGAATCCGAACTGGAAGAATGCGGGAAACGTGCTGAGGCTATATTAAATCGATTGACCTCTCCACAACTCTCTGCATCAGAATACGATCAGCTACTCGCTGAATACAACAGCGAATTACTGAGATACAATAAGATTGAAACTGAGCTACTACTCGTAGGCATTCCGCCAAGTAAGCGCACAATGCAACAAGAAAAGATACTACGGGAAAGAATGAGAAACTAAAATCATGAAACCAAAAAAAAGTTTAGTGGATGCTGCCGTTAAAGATGGTAGCATGGACAGATTGAATATGCTGTTATCTGCTGCTCATTTATTGAACTGCGAAGCAAACAGCTTAATAGAAGAGGCCGCCGACGTAATGAGAGCAAAAGGCTTGTCACTTGGAGACCTGAAGAAATTACATAATGACTTCCTTAAATGCGCAGACCGGTACTTCAAAGAGTTCTCTACCCTTGTAGTCAATGATCAATCCAAGATGGATATGTTTGAAGACCTGCAGAGTTTTGATACAGCATTCAGAACCTGGGCAAAGGTCCCTGTCGAGTGGGAGCCTAAAGTATTAACTGAGGATAAAGCCTCATAATTAAGTACACATGGATACAGTTTTTGAACAAGTAATAAAATCTCATCTGGACGAAAGATCACACACAGATGAGCTGTTTGCCACGAAATACTCCAATCCGAAGAAGAGTATAAAAGAATGCTGCGACTATATCGATAGCCAGGCTCGTAAAGCTGCCGGCAAAGAAAATAGAGTGAGAATCCCCGATTCTGTTGTCTTTGGATGGGCCATCCATTACTACGACGAAGAAAACATCAAAGTAAGCAGCCACCCCATCTGCCGGGCATCCTCTCCTGTACAGCAGCAAAAGAAGAAACCAACCTCTCCCAAAGAACCTTCTTTGGTACCGGTACATGAATCATCTGCCTCTCCCAAAAAGGAACGCAGCAAACGTAACAAGGTAATTGAGAAAGAATCACCATTTGTCCAACTGTCATTATTCGAAGAATCATGAAGCCGAAAACAGAGTTACAGAAGCAGATAGTCAAACTCAGCGGAAAACTCCCCGCATTGACTGAAAAACAAAGAAGATGGGGAATTATGAATGCGATGGACCATGGGCTGCGCCTAAAAAAAGGTCTGATAACCTGCACCCACTGTGGGAAAATCTTCTATGACCTCATGAAGTTGGAAGATGGAGAAATGGATATCTGTCCGAATTGTGGCACCCATCTGAAGATCGAGACCACCACCCGTAAATCATGCCGGGATAATGAATACTTTAATATCATCACCACCTGTCATGGCTTTCAGGTCTTCAGGTATTTCTATATCAGAAAAGAGTTCCATTCCGGAAAGGAGGCATCGTATTGTATAAGAGAAGTCGTCCAGAACTGGATGTCTGCCGATGGGAAATTCAAAACAATGGCCCTGCTTGCAAACATGCACTCGTATTATCGCGATGCATGGTGTCTTGGCACCGACCTTGAAATAAGAGCGAACGACAAAGAGGCTTATCACATCGGCTGTGATGCTTGTTATCCTGTACGCCGTTATCTGTCGGCATGGAAAAAATACGGATTCAAAGGAAAGGTGCATAGTATATACGCTTTTGACTTCTTCCGTCTGATCAGCACGGACAGTACTGCTGAAACCCTCCTGAAAGCCGGACAGTATGAATTGCTTAGGATGTTTTGCGCAGGCAAGGGATATGAGATAAAAAGAACATGGCCTACAATCAAAATCTGTATGCGTAACAACTATGTGGTAAAGGATACCCCCATGTGGTTTGACTACCTTGATCTCCTGGGAGATGAAAGCAAGGATCTCCGTAACGCTCACTATGTCTGTCCTGATAATCTGAATTCCGCTCATGACTTTTATATGGAAAGGAAACGCAGAAAAGAAGAAAAGGAACGTCGTCAGCGTGATATGAAACAAATGGAGGCACTGAAAAAATACGAGAAGGAGTATGAGAAGCTCAAATCGAGATTCTTTGATCTGAATATTTCTGATGGTAACATCATCATAGTCCCTTTAAAAAGTCTCGATGAGTTCAGGCAAGAAGGTCAAATCATGCATCACTGCGTATTCACGAACAACTATTTCAGAAAAAAGGACTCTTTAATCCTCTCTGCCCGCATCGGTGAAAAACATATTGAAACCATCGAGATAGATCTGAGTAAGTTTCAAGTGATCCAATCCCGTGGTGTCTGCAACAGCAATACGGACTATCATGACCGTATCATCAAACTTATTAATAAGAATATGAGCTTGATACGTAATAAACTGACGGCTTGAGCATAAAAACAAGAACAATAATGAATTAGAAGATTATGATTAAATGGATTAAGAAAGTATTTGGCATTGCCGAATTGATAGATGAACGAAAGAAAACCAACGAATTGCTTAAAATGATATTGGATGAAAATAAAAGAGTGGCAAATGCGGTAGAAGCATATAATCGCAGATATCATATAAACTATTAATATATAGAGAGAGTGGACATGAAAAGAATTTATAAAATACCAGAGCATAGCCGGTACATAACAGTTGAGGCTACCGAAGAAGGAATAACAACAATATTTGAGCCGGATGACACGGGAGCCTTTATATGCGAGATAACAGAGGAACTGGAGTATATTCCATCTAAGAATGAACTATCAATCTTTTGGGGAAATAGTAATTCAAAAATAGCCGTCATAGGAAAGCTGAGAGATATTCAACTTGATGAAGATGGATGCGTATTTGAAGCTAATACAGGCTTATGGTACGACCACGCTATCCGCTTCAGAAACTCTGAGCAATACGATAAAATCCTTGAAAGCAATGCCTTGTAAATCTACGAAGTCAAAGCTCAAAGACACGCTGGATAAGGTCTTTAGCGAATACATCCGCTTAAGAGACGTGAGAGAGGACGGAACATTTATATGTATCTCCTGCAATAATGGATTCCCCTACGAAGTAAGCGATTGTGGGCATTATATAAGCCGGGAACACATGTCTACCAGGTTCAGTGAAGAGAATTGTAATGCTCAATGTATTACCTGTAATCGTCACAATAGCGGAAACATTGAAGGATACAGACGAGGACTTATAAGAAAATATGGAGAGTCAACAGTACTCTCTCTGGAATCTGCTAAATATCAGATCAACAAAATGTCCGAAGCTGACTATAGGGAAAAAATCTCCCATTATCGACAAGAGGTCAAACGATTGAAACTAGAGAAGGAATGGATCAATATAAAGGATTCCAAATAAACAACATATGGAACTATTAAAATTATGAATGTCATATATGTGTATTTAATCTTCCGAAAGAAAGGTTACGCATTCGGTTCATTGAGTGCTGTATTCGACTATCTGACTGAAGATGACGTAGGTATCAAGAAAACTACCCTGCTTCACCGGTCAGGCAAACTACCATTGACCACCCGGCGAGCTATCATTAACAAATTACCAATACTAAGAAAAAAGAGAAATGACAAAAAGGACTGATTCGAAAATAAAATGCGATTGCCGGTACTGTAAACATGCCGGTCCCGTAATGAATTTCATGGTTTCATGTTCAATTCATAATTGCAAGCGATCTGTAGGAATAAGGGTGTGCCCATACTTTGAAAAAGGATGTTCGATAAAATAACAATGAAGGCAACCATAGACATAGCCGACATTGATACGATTGTTCTCCGGAATTGTCTGGAACAATGCACGGAAGGTGATGAAGTTTACTATAAATCGACATCATATGCCAACTTTGATGGTTGTTTTATTGAAATTCGGGGAAACTGTTTAAAATGCGCATGTTCAATATGTAAGCTCTACAGCAAGGGAAAGACCGGTAAACTTGACAATAGCCGCCCAATAACTTTCGCTATGTCTGTAAGGACCATAAAGGAGCTTCTCCTGCGCCTATGTGTAAAGATCGAAAACGCAGTAGTGATTTACTATGAGATCGGAACAACAATGAAAATGACGCATTCGGCAGACTGCTATATCAAACAGATGGAAGAGATATTTGATCGGACCCTTTGGAATGATGCCAATTTTGATGACTATCGGCAGGCTACGACAAATAAAAGCAAGTATGTCCGCAAAGTTCTGAAGGTTTACGATAAAACATTCGAAGCTGGCGAGAAAGGCCGGAGAGTCGGAGACAACATCTTGCGTATTGAAACAATGTACAGGCATCAATCTGTACCAATGCTTGAATTTATAGATTGCTACTTCTTATCAAAAATAGGCCGAATATTCTATAAAGATTGGTCAGAGATACGCTTTGTAAGGGAATTATCTGCGTTGAAAGGCATAAAAATCTCCCAGCTTGACAAAGCCAGGGAGATTCACCGGATCGGAGTAACACGATACAAGGAGCATTATAAGCAGATGTATATAGACGGGAAGCTGACAAAAAAGCAATGGGAGACAATTCGAAATTTCGCCAACAGCTGGTCGAAAGAATGCGGTAAATACGTAGAAGAAATCGGTGAGTTGGAGAAAGAATTTAAAGACAAGCTCCTGGCTAATTATCAGATAGGGATTTTTACGCCCATTCGTAATAAAATATAAACAGCTGATAATCAAACGATTATCTGTTTTCAAAGAAAGCACCATATGGTGCACAAATAATTAACTGTAAATCAATAGATTACATAAAAAAAGATTCAATTTTAACAATTTACGGCAACTTGTCCTATACTGCCCGCAGGGCTGTTTGGTAACAAACATAAGAGGGCAGTTTAACTATAACTTAAAAATTAGATATATGGCAAATAAAGCATCGGGCAGAATATTAATGGAATTGCCCATCAAGCGTGGAACAACTAAAAACGGGAAAGACTGGGAGAAGAGAGAATATGTTATGGAAACCAATGAGAGATATCAGACGAAAATGAAATTCTCCCTTTATAGCTGGGACGGTCCTGTCGACAATCCTCCCAAGGTAGGAGATAAAATCGAAATATCTTTCTCAGTTGAGGCCAAGGAAAACAAAGGAGCTTGGTATAACGAAGTAAAAGCATATGGCATTGATACACAAGAATGATGAAATTCTACTTTGAATAATAACAATTCAGAAATGAGCAAATTTAAAGTAGGAGACATTGTTCCATATCGCAATACGAGAGGGAACATAAAGAAGGCTGAAATCACTTCCTTTGAAACTGTAGATAATGGAAAAGTCTGGTTCCATGGTATTGACACGGATACTAAAGCAAAAGTCTGGTATCCTGTACATATATCCGAAAAACTAACTGAACACCCAATAAAGATATGAGCAAAGAAAGATTACAAGAGATAGCAAAGGAATTGGCTAATAATGCCAATATGCCGTACTGCTGGGAAGATATCTATAATCGTTTGATTGGTGGTTATCCCCTTCCATTTAAAGTAGAAGTCAAATAGCGTAAAACCATTGAGAAATGAGCAAAAAAAAGAGAAAAGAAAAAGCAGACTATAAAAGCCTGCTTATATATAGAATAAGTATTTTCGCCAGAACCTCCTCGTTTTATGGTGAGGAGGGAAAGATGTTATTGCTAACAGTCTTTTTAGCGGAGAGTGCGGGGCTCGAACCCGCAATACCCGAAGGTAAAACGGTGTTTAAGACCGTCGTGTCTACCAATTCCACCAACTCTTGTCATAGCTTTAACCCTATCACAACAATTGATGTTGCAAATATAAGTATTTTAAATTAATAAACAATGGTAATAGCATGGTTTTCTTGCGGTGTAACATCCGCAGTCGCTTGTAAGATAGCATTGAGCTTGTATGAAGATGTACAACTCTACTACATCGAAACTGGTTCCGGTCATCCTGATAACACCCGATTTCTTTCCGATTGCGAAAGATGGTACAATCAATCTATCCACATTATCCGAAGCGACAAGTACACCTGTGTGTCTGATGTGTTGCGAAAGGGGTATATCAACGGCGCGCATGGCGCTGCCTGTACTCTTGAACTGAAAAAGAAAGTCCGCTACAAGTTGGAAAAGGAATTGCAGCACTGGGGCGGTCAAGTTTGGGGCTTTGATTATGACCCTAAAGAGATAAACCGGGCTATCCGATTAAAGCAACAATATCCAGACACAAAGCCGCTGTTTCCGCTTATTGAAAAGCAGATTACGAAGTCGGATGCAATGGGGATGCTTTGGAAAGCCGGTATTGACATACCTGCCATGTACAAGATGGGATACAATAACAATAACTGCATCGGTTGCGTTAAAGGCGGTATGGGATACTGGAACAAGATACGGAAGGATTTCCCAGATGTATTCAATGAGATAGCTCAGATTGAACGTGATGTAGGCGCAACGTGCCTAAAGGATAAAGACGGGCGCATCTTCCTTGATGAATTACCAACGTGGCGAGGTGACCCAGTGGAAGAGATTATACCGGACTGTTCTCTTATCTGCCAGATAGAGTTTCAAGAAATCATCGACCGACAGGTAGAACGAGTTTTGAAAGGAGAAATTAGTATTAACGATGTAGCCTAATTAGGCTCAAAACAAGAAAGAAAATGAAGCAAATGTATAAAGTCCTATTCTCTTATAAAGAAGACAGCCCGTCAGGTGGAAACACGCAATTTTCTGGATATAAAACAGAAACCAAACTATACGATGCTGAAAACGCGGAAGAGCTTCAAGTAAAGATTGATAAGTTCTTAGCTGATAATAAATGCGGTTATAGAACTCACATAATAGTGCGTGATATAACTAAATTATAATTCAATACAATAAAAATATGAGTGAAATCGAAATTCTAAAAGATCAGATAAAGAGCTTACAAGCTGCTCTTGTTGCAAAGGAAGAAACTCACAAAATAGAGATTTGTAAGTTAATAGAAATAGATTTGAATGATACCGTTAGTGTAGAGCTCACAGAATGGGGAGCCACATATCTTAATGCGATGAATACATTTAAGGAAATGACTACCCCGCAGGAATGTCATTATAAAACTGACTATAAAGCAGGTGATGTTTATAAAAAACAATTTTGGCAGTTGATATTAGAGTTCAAAGATGGGATTAAGTTTGATAAAGAGAAGGCTTTAATAAGTTGGCAAAAGTAATTAACTAATGATTAAAAATGAAGTAATTATGAAAGAAGATTTCTTGAAAGTAGTATATCAACTACTCAAACGTCAATTTGACGGTATCAACAAAAGTAGTTGGATATGGATTGATTTATTTAGTGATGAAGAATCTGGTTTTGCCTACTTCAAAGAGCAAATTGAGAATGATGAAGATTTTGCCTGTCTTAAAGATGATACCTATTATTTAGGTGAAGAATTAGGCGAGCTTGCTTATGATATATCCTCTGAAGTTGCTTCAAAATTGCGAGGAAACGATTTTTTGCATCTGTGTGAACAATGTATGTTAGAACGATAAATAAAAAAAGTAATGAAAGTACTTAGTTTATTTGACGGCATGAGTTGTGGGCAAATAGCCTTAAAACAGCTTGGTATTATCCCGGAAAAGTACTACGCATCCGAGGTAGACAAGCATGCCATCAAGCAGACACAACTGAACTTCCCGAACACAATTCAGCTCGGAGATGTCAACCGGGTAGATGTATCTCAGTTGGAGCCTATTGACTTGTTGATAGGTGGCAGCCCTTGTCAGTCATTCTCTTTTGCCGGAAAACGTGTCGGGATGTCCACTGCCGACAAAGAGGAGATATACACCCTAAATCGCTACCTGGAATTAAAAGAGGAAGGCTTTCAATTCGAAGGAGAGTCTTATCTGTTTTGGGAGTATATGCGTATCCTAACCGATATTCGTAAATACAATCCGAATGTGCTGTTCTTGTTGGAAAACGTAGAAATGGGTAAGAAATGGGGAAGGGTATTAAGCGAGGCTATCGGTGTATATGGTGTGCATATCAATTCCGCCTTGGTATCAGCACAGAATCGGAGGCGCATATATTGGACGAATATCCGGACGAGGAGAAATGGACTGTTTGGTGAGCTGCATTCGGACATACCGCAGCCTGTGGATAAAGGAGTCTTGTTGAAAGATATACTTGAAGATGAAGTGGACGAGAAATATTATTTGAGTGATAAAGCAATTTCGGGCATAATGAATCACAAACAAAGACATACGGAAAAAGGGAACGGGTTTGGAGCGCAATTCCCAACTGTAAAGAGTAATACTTTACTGGCGAGATGCTATAAAGATGGAAAGGAAAATTTGATATGTGTCGCTCAGCGTAGACGAGAATGGTGTTGCTTGACTCCAAAGCGTACCGAATATGGCAAAAAGATCCGTAAGGACTATGAAGCCGGTAAGATAAAGGAAAAAAGGAGGAATGTGCAGCAATTAGAGCCGCGTTTTGACGAAAAGACAAATTGTTTGACAACTGTTCAGAAAGACAATTTAATAGTGGAAGATGTTAGAGTCAAAGGATTCTCGTATACAGATAGGGGAATACGTCCTCATAGGGGAGACTACAGAAAATCCGGAGTAAGCGAATACGGTACAATTTTATATACTGACCGCATCCGCAGACTAACGCCTACCGAATGCGCCCGATTGCAAACGATCCCCAATTGGTATAAATGGGAGTGTTCCGACACGCAGCAGTACCGAATGCTCGGCAATGGATGGACAGTAGATGTAATCGTCCACATCCTGTCTTTTATGAAAGAAAAATTGAATATTAACGTAGCCCGAAAAGGCTCAAAACAAATAAGATATGAGCATAAAGATTGATAAGAGTGCGTATGAGAAACTAATCAAAGAGGATTTAGACTTTCTCAATAAACATTGTCCGAATAGTTTAGAATTAGACCATATTAAGTTAATTGTTTGTAGTTCTATTGATTGGCATTATCCGGAAAAGACTAAAAGTCTGTGTCTTAAAGATAAAACAAAGGAATGCAACTTGTGCCACGAATGCGATGTATATGTTCTTAATCCGAGTTATTAATGACGTAAAACAAGATAGAAATGAAAAAAAGGATTAGAAAAAAGATGCTTTCCGACCCAAGCAGATATAAGCTACATCAATATGTAAGATATGCGCATCAATGGGCAAGCTCTATTGATTACAACTGCAAGTTATATGTGATTTTAGAGAGTGGCAAAATTGTAAGAGTCGATTAATTCAAAACAAGATAAGAATGAATCAATTCGAGATGTTCCTCGGATTGATATTTAAAAAGGAACTTGCAAATCTTAGAAGTATTTTCAAGGATTTACATAAAGCTAAATAAAAAGAATTGATATGGGGAAAAAAATGATAAATGTTAGGTTTGACGAACGAACAGTGATGCTACTAAACGAGTTGTCGGACATCACAAAAACGAGTATCTCTGTAATAGTTCGAGGAATGGTATACCGCAGTATTGAGGAACTAATAGACAAATCCGGGAACTGGAGTTTGCAGAATGAGAAAAACAAAGAAAGGGAAGGTTAATGGCAAGGTCATGGATATGATAGCGCACAACTATGATAAGTTAAAACAACTGTGCGGTTATCGTACCTCCGGACTGTATTGTTCCAAAAGCTATGAAGATATCTTTCAGGACACTATTTTATTCGTCTCACAGGACGAGAAAGCCTCTACTCTGTCATCTGACAAAGAATTGATGAATTATTTCTGTTACCGATTCCGGATGATAGAGTATCAGGCTATCAACGATAATAAACAATTAAAAGAAATACCTTATGCCGACTATCTACAAACCAAGAAAGAAGACACAGAAGAACGATAATTATTATGACGCAGAGCGCAGGAGAGTGTATAACTCTGACCGCTGGCGTCGTCTACGTGCATGGAAATTCGCTTGTAATCCTCTATGCGAAATATGCCTGAAGGAAGACAAAACAGTTCCTGCCGAAGATATCCACCACATAACTTCGTTTATGAGTACGGATGATCCGGAACAAAGGTTATTCCTAGCCTATGACTTCGATAACTTGATGAGCTTATGTAAACAATGTCATCAAAATATCCATAACAAAAAAGGGAGTAGCTATTAGCTGCTCCCTAACCTTTGCACGGCTCACAGGCAAAGGCAGTGTCAGATAACAGTTGTATTAACCAACTGAAAGTGAACCGATTTTATTCCCAATATCCTTTAAGGCACGATTAAAGATTTCAAGTTCTTTCTCATTCAGAGTATATACTTGACCTCGGACTTTATACCCGTTAATACGTTGATATAACCAAGCTCGACTCTTGCCAAAGTAATTCTTTGCAATATACGACACGGGTATTAAGTCTACAATATCATTCATCTGTTCCCGTATTGTGAGCTTTCGTTCTATTGCTTTGACATTATCAGTGATAGTATCAAGAGCCTTATCTAAGTGCTTTCTAATGGCTTCTTTCTCTTCCGGCTTGGTGTATAAAGCCTTCATCTCGTACAAGTGTGCATCAAGTTCATCTCCATGCAAACTATCCATCTTTAACAAGTCTTCTTCTAATGTTCTCATATCATTATTTGAGTTATGCTCCTCCGAAGAGGAGCGATTACTACTTCTTTAATTTCTCTTTTCTTTCAAGGAGTTCTGATATCCTTTCGAGTATCGCATCAGTACGTTCTTCATCATCTTCTTTTCCAATATCCAGTATAAGTACCTTGCGTTTCCATTCTCTAAGGTTTTGTTTCTCCTTCTCTATTTCGAACTCAATCTGTTCTAGTTCATTCAGTTCTCTCATGACGTTGTTTTAAAAGGTTAATACTTTGTTTATCTGACACTACAAAGATACATAATCATTTGTATATGTACAAATGATTATGACGATATTTGTATTTGAATCGAATAAATAGGGATTTCCCTACGAAAAGGTCTCGCATTGTTAATATTAAGTTAATTTTAACAATAAATTCATCAAAAGGGGGTATGGGGTCAAATTTGAGCGATTGAGACCTTCGAAAGCTCGCCTAACCCTTCTTCACACGCACGGCACTTTTTGAAAAAAGCCAAAGTGTTTCGTTCTGTTAATTGCCATTTTTTGTATGACATTTCTATGGTTTTTAGATAAAAATGAATCAGAATCATGGAAAAAAAGAAGAAAATCAGCTTTAAAGTGCCCGATAGTATCAAACATGATGAGGCACGCAAACTTATTACCGGTCTTGTCAAGCAATTAAATGAGAAGGAAATGCTTGAACTCTCCGATATTCCACAACTTCACCGTATGGCTACGGCTTATGATATGTATCTTAGCTGTGTAGACGTATTGAGCCAGCAGGGGCTTACTATGAAAAACCTGAAAGGAGAAATGGTCAAACGCCCAGAGGCCAATTTACTGAAAGAAAGCTGGAGTCAATATCTTGAATTGGCAAAAGAATATGGACTAACCGCAAAAAGCAAAGGACAAATCAAAGCCATGAATGCAGGAGATAATGAAGAATCTCCACTTGAGACGTATCTGAAAGGCAAGAAAGAAACTCGTTAATGCAGACAAAGACTTACTATAAATACGCTCAAGACGTTATAGGCGGGAAAGTCGTATCCGGTAAGTTTATTCAGCTTGCTGCTGAACGTTTTTTCTCCATGATGGAGGATGATCGATACGAATTCAAGGAGAAAAAAGCAGATGAGGTCATAGAATTCTTCTCTATTCTTCAGCATTTCACTGGACGCCATGCCGGTAAGTCGTTCATCCTACAACCGTGGCAGCAATTTGTAATAGCAGCTATCTATGGATTCTATATAAAGGAGACGGGGGAACGACTTGTGAAGTATGTCTACATAGAGATTGCACGAAAGAACGGAAAGACGGCTTTTGCCGCCGGACTATCTTTGTATCATCTAATCGCTGATGGAGAAATGGATGCAGAGGTGGATCTTGCAGCCAACTCTAAAGAACAGGCTAAAATTGCTTTCAAGTTCTGTTCTCAATTCGCAAAAGGGATTGACCCGAAAGGAAAAGACCTTGTTTCCTATCGCGATAAAGTGAAGTTCGAAAAGATGCTGTCTTTGTTACAGGTGTTTGCAGCAGACGATTCAAAATTGGACGGTTTTAATGCATCTATGTATCTGATAGACGAATACCATGCCGCTAAGAATACTGGGTTGAAAGATGTACTACAGTCATCGCAGGGTATGCGTGATAACCCAATGGCGGTTATTATCACTACGGCCGGATTCGATAAATTAGGTCCATGTTACCAATACCGTGAAATGTGTACGGAAGTATTGTCTGGGCTAAAAGAAAATGATGCACTCTTTGCTGCTATCTTTTCTCCTGATGAGGGAGATGATTGGAAAGATCCGGAGACTTGGCAGAAGAGCAACCCCAATCTGGGGATTACGGTTAAACCGCAATATTTGCAGACTCAAGTACAGTCCGCAATTAATGCACCATCCGAAGAAGTCGGCATTAAAACAAAGAACTTCAATATTTGGTGTGATTCTGAAACTGTTTGGATTCCGGATCACTATATTTTACAGACTTCCGCAAGTCTTGAATTTGAGCAATTCCGAGGTATGGATTGTTATGCCGGCATTGACTTATCAAGCACTAGCGACCTCACTTGCGCCGATTTTATGTTTCCTACAGCAGATAAATACTATTTCAAAACTTTGTACTACTTACCGGAAGCGGCTTTACAGGAAAAACGATTCAAGGACTTATACGGAGAATGGCGCAGACAGGGATTGATTACTATTACTCCGGGAAATGTAACAGACTACGATTATATCCTCAACGATCTTATGCGGGTTCGAGATATAGTTTATATTCAGAAAATAGCGTATGATGCCTGGAATGCGACGCAGTTCGTTATTAATGCCGAAGAAAAAGGCCTGCCTATGGAACCATTCAGCCAGGCACTCGGAAATTTCAACCGCCCTACTAAAGAGCTGGAGCGCTTGCTATTGTCCGGCAAGGCGGTAATAGACAACAATCAGATAAACCGTCATTGCTTCCGTAATGTCGTTATGGCGAGAGATAAAAACGGCAATACTAAACCATCCAAGCAATTTGAAGAAAAGAAAATCGACGGGGTTATAGCTAAGCTGGAAGCACTCGGAATCTATCTCGTTTCACCTCGATACGGAGAATTCTATTGATTTGTATGACAATTTTTTGGTTAGGTGCAAAAGTGTACTTTATATGAAAATACCATTTACGAATTTCGAAATAAGAAAAGCGTCTAAAGCGGAAACATCCCGTTTGACAGCATGGAGCTATACCGGAGCTCATCCGATCCTTTCCAGTCGGAAAAAACCAATGCTTCTATCTACGGTTTACAGATGTGTTGATCTCATATCGGACAGTGTAGCAGTTCTTCCGCTGAAGACCTACCAGATTGACGAGGAAGGATTTAAGAAGGAATTCAAGCAACATCCGGCATATATGCTGTTGAATATGGAACCTAATGAAGATATGACCCGATATGTCTTCTTTAAAACACTCATGTCTTCAGTTCTTCTTACCGGAAACGGCTATGCTTATATCGAAAGGGATTATCAGTTAAATGTACTTCAATTGATTTATATTCCTTCCAGCCAAGTGACAATCGTTTATATCACTGATAAGAACGGTATCATGCGTAAACGATATCAGGTAGTCGGATTCAGGGAACTGGTGGACCCTAAAGATATGATTCATGTACTTAACTTCTCCTACGATGGCATTATCGGAGTATCCACGTTAACGCACGCCCGTCAGACTATTGATATCGCTACCAGTACAGAGGAACATGCGGCCGGATTCTTTAGCTCCGGAGGTTCTTTATCTGGCATACTGACTGTGGAAGGAAGCAGAATGGATAAAACTCAAAAGGATCAAATTTATGAGACGTGGAATGAGCGGATGAAACAGCATCCAAACGGCATAGCTGTTTTAGAGGGGAATATGAAGTATCAGCCTATATCCATTAGTCCCAAAGACAGCCAGTTTATAGAAAGCCGTATGTTTAATGTCATAGATATATGCCGTTTCTTCTCAGTCTCCCCTATAAAAGTATTTGACTTGTCAAAAGCGAGCTATTCAACTGTTGAGGCTACGCAGCTACAATATTTGACGGACACTGTGTTAGCTGTCATAACTAAAATCGAGCAGGAGATTAACAGAAAAGTATTCCTCAAATCGGAACGGGGTAATGTTATTGCGGAATTCGACACTTCAGCCATATTGCGTACCGATAAAGCCGCGCAAGCCTCATTCTACAAAGAATTATCCTATGTAGCAGGAATCACACCGAACGAAACACGAAGAGAGTTGGGGTATCCTCGTTTGGATGGTGGAGATAAGGCATTCGTACAAGTAAATATGCAGACATTAGACAATGCCGTGAAAGAAAAAGTAGAAAATGCTAAAAATAATCCCGATTTGTATGACAACTCTGTGGTTAGTAAATAAAAAGTTGAATCATGGACAATAAAAAAGAAATCAGAAATACTCCCTTCCAGGTACAAGTGACCGGAGAAGATGAGGAAAAACGTACCATTGAAGGTTACGCATTGCTTTTTGACACCCCATCAGACGGATTATCCTTCACGGAAGTCATCCAACGCGGTGCGCTTGACGGAGTTTTGGCAAAAAGTGATGTTTTTGCGCTCTTGAATCACGATCAAAGCCGTGGCATTCTTGCAAGATGCAAAAATGGACAGGGGTCTTTGGTACTTTCAGTTGACGATAAGGGGCTGAAGTTCCGTTTTGAAGCTCCTAAGACGGCTTTAGGTGACGAGTTACGTGAAAATATCCGTCGTGGAGAAATCGAAGAATGTTCTTTCTGCTTCGATGTAGAAAAGGATACATGGGAAAAACAAAAAAATGGCAGTTGGAAACGATCGATTGAGAAAATAGATAATCTCTATGACATTGCTCCGGTCTATAATGGCGCATACAGTAAAACTTCGGTTTATATGCGCGGCAAAGAATTAGCAGAAGAGGAATTGCGAAAAAAGGAACAGGATATCCCTGAGTCCTACTATCAAAATATCGAAAATTCATTAAACATTTAATTTATTATTTTATGGCTAAAGAAAAGAGTATCACAGATTTGAAGGATGAGAAGAGGCAACTATCTATTCGTTCGAAAGAAATCATCGGGAAAGCAAAAGGTGAAAAACGTCAGTTTTCCCAAGAAGAAAATGAAGAGTTAGGCACCAATCAAGCTCGCATGGCTGAAATCAACCTTGAAATCGAAGAGAGAGAGGAGGAAAATCGTAGTAAACGCCCTGTAAGAACGGTAACTGCCGGTAGCGGTAACTTCTCTCTTCGTCGTGCCATCGCTAACTTGGTAGATGGGTCCGGACAGAATGACGCAGATGCGGGTATTATTGAAGAGGCTACCGCATATCACAACATGTCGGGTGCCCAGCAAGCAGGCAAACGAAGTATTGTTGTGCCGATGAACCTAGAAAAACGTGCGGCATTTACTGCGGCTACCGAAGCGGCTACAGGCGTAGTTATTGATGAAGATCAACAAGAAATGCTGCTGCCGCTGCAATCTTCACTTGTGCTAGCCCGTGCTGGTGCTCGTTTTATGACAGGATTGCAAGGTAACATCTACTGGCCCGAGTTCTCCGGTGCAAATGTCTTTTGGGAAGGCGAAAACGCTCCGGCCAAGGATGGTGCAGGTGAATTCGATAAAGGGGATACGTTCAAACCGATACGTTTGACGGCGTACGTAGATATATCAAAGCAGTTGCTCGTCCAGGAGAATACTTCCGTAGAGGCCTATATTCGTCAAGCTATCGCTGTAGCTATTGCACAAAAGATAGAACAGACTGCGTTCAGTAAAAACAAGAACGTTGCTAACACACCGGACGGTATGTTCCATACCCTTAACGAAGATATTAAGGGAGACATGACATGGGCGCAGATTGTAGCTATGGAAACAAATGCGGACACTCAGAATGCATTATTTGGCAACCTGTCTTATGTTCTGCACCCGTCACTTGTGGGAAAAGCTAAAACCAAAGTGAAGGACGCTTCTGGCGCAGGCGGATTTATCTTTGCCGGCAATGGGGACGGACAACTGAACGGTTATCGCGCATTGCGTACGAATAATCTGCCGAAAGAATTAGGAGATACAGCTGATGAGTTTGGTATCGTATTCGGTAACTGGGCGGACTACTTCCTGGGACAATGGGGCGGCATTGAGTTACTGGTAGATCCGTATACGCAGGCTTTGAGTGGTACAGTTAGACTGATAACCAATTCCTACTGGAATATGGGATTTATCCGCAAAGAATCATTTACTATCGCATCATTGAAATAATTATGGCATACGTCGAACTACAACTGGCAAAGAAACATCTGAACGTAGAGGAGTCCTTTACGGAAGATGACGAATACATTATCGGGCTTATAGAAGCCTCTGAAACTGTTGTAGAGAAAGATGTATGTGAGAAACTGGATACGCTGACGCAGGAGAACAAAGGTAAATTACCTGCGCCTCTTCGTCAGTGTATTCTCCTGATGGTCGGACAGTTTTATGCTAATCGTGAACCGGTTGCTTTTGCACAGTCGGCGGAAGTACCCCTGTCTTACAGATATCTCGTATCACTTTATCGGAATTATGCCAAATGAGAGCGGGTCTGCTGAAATATCAGCTTGTATTTGAGATTCCTGTCGAAGTAAAGTCTTCGACAGGAGCTGTCAGCAAGGAATATAAAGAAGTATTCCGATGCCGGGCACAGCGCAAGAAACAGACTCTTCTTTCCGTAGAAGAGAATGCGTATGAACAGTTTGTCGGGCATACAACAGTAATGCAAGTACGTAGTTATCCGCAGATCAAATATGGTTGCCGTGTAAGATACGCAGATTGTATCTGGGAGATAAAGATGATAGAACCTGCAGCCAACGAATTGACTTTAACGCTTAAAAAGATCGATGTATGATTCAGGTAACGACGATCGACAGAGAGAATATTCAATATCTGATCCGGAATCTGGAAGACTTCGAAAAAGATAAGGCGGTGAAAAGCGGCCTACGTGCAGCAGTGAATGTATTTCGCGTGAAAGGTAGAAGCAATCTACGCACAAGGTTATTACATCACGGCAAGCAGACTAATCACCTGATGAATTCTTTCACTACTCGGGTAAAACGTAATAAACTGGGAGCATTGGCAGGGTTTGATCGTCCAGGCGGCAATCATTCTCATCTTGTAGATCAAGGGACCAAGAAACGCTATACCAATACCGGTAAAAGCCGAGGATCTATGCCTGGTAACAGATTTTGGAATGATGCCGGACATACAGAAGAGAATAGAGCTATGCAAGCTATCTATCAGGGAGTTCAAAAAGCAGTACAACGAATAAATGAGAGACGATGAATATGTTTAAGATCACAACGGAAGTGCGTGCCATTCTTCTTGCTTCGGATAGCATCAAGGATATTGTCGATGAGAAGATATTCCCGGTCATTGCACCGGAGAATACGGAGGGCGACTTTATCGTTTATCAGCGTGACGGCTACAAACAGGATCGCACCAAGTTTGGCGTATATCGGCAGGTACCAATTGTGAACGTGATTGCGGTAAGTGAAAACTATGATCGCAGCCAGGAACTCGCTTCATTGATTTATGATACTTTATCCGGTGACTTTACTGATCCGGATATATATATTGAGCTTGAAGACTCTACCGAGGACTTCATTGATAACAAATACATTCAAGTTTTACAATTTTCAATAGAACAAAGATAATATTATGGCAGGAGTAAAATTAGATTCAAGAAAAGATATCTACAGAGGTGAGTTCTTTGTATTTGCCGACGATCAGCCTATCGCTTTTGCATCAAGTGCAACACTGGAAGTAACTACCGAAGAAATAGATGTCTCAAACAAAATGATGGGCGACTGGACCGGTTCCCTTCCTGGAAAGAAAAGCTATACAGTTTCTTCCGAGTCATTAGTAACTCGCAAAGAAGGCGCTATGAGTTATGATACCCTGTTGGCTAAACAGATAGCAGGTGAAACACTATCATTTTATTTCGGAGAGGCAAAAGCTGCGGATAAGGACAATTTTGGAGGAACCTTTGAGAAAGATACTGCAAAGATGAGCTATACCGGAGAAGTGATGATTACATCGATGTCTATCTCATCCGAGGCCGGACAGATAGCTAAATGTAGCAGCGCTTTTAAAGGTATCGGAGGTCTGACGCCCACCGCAGGCGGAGCAGCGGAAAACGCAGGTGCATAAAACGAGTTAGTAACAAATGTTCTTAAGGCGGTCCTGTGATGGCCGCCTTATTTAATATAAAGTATCATGGTCTCATTAACAATATCACTTTGTATCATATATACAATATTCCTGTCCGCTAAAATCATCGATGAGAAATGTAATCGTCATAGTCCGCCATCTGTACCGGAGACTTCAGTTCCTAAAAAGAGATTCTCTCTAAATATGAAGATGAGGCTGAATCTGAAAGCCATAATACGATGGGAACAGATCAGGCAGAAATCCTTCTCTCTAATGGATTATTCAGATAAGGATGACATAGATGCACTACTGTATACCACAACGATATGCAATAATGAAGATGTGATATATACCTTCGATGTTTTTCGGGGAACATTGTCCAACGAAAAGCTGGTACAGGAAATGATCTTGAAATTGGAACGTGAAACATCAGTATTAAGTCAGTTTCAGAGGGAGCAGGAGAAACAGGACATCGTGAATTCCAACTCCCTTCCGGAAATGATCAGCGGTATTGTTTCGGTTCTCATCATATCCGGACTGGATGCACATTACGTGCTTAATGAAATGGAGATATGCGACCTTCCACTCTACATAGAGGCATACGAAAAGAAACGAAAAGAAGAGATGGAAAGCGCCCGGATGTGGACATATCTCACCATTCTCCCGCATATCGATGCACGAAAGATGGAAAATGGAGCTAAGGATCTGATCACTTTCCCTTGGGAGGAAGCGGAGAAGCAAGCGGAAAAAGAAATCAAAGAAACTGAGATAGAAAGATTTGAATTATTCATGCAAAAGGGCAAAGACCTATTAAATTTATAAGATCATGGCAGGACGTTTAAGTTTCAGTATAGCAATAAACCTCTTAACAGAGAACTTTAAGAGAGGTACTAATCAGGTAAAAGCCGCATTCCGTTCCATGCAGATGCAGATTCTCACCTTCGCTGCGGCATTAGGTGCAGGCGGACTCGGACTAAGTAACCTTGTTTCTCGTTTCATTGATGTAGCCCGAGAAACAAACCGTGTTACCACCGCATTGAAGAATGTCTCCGGCACAATGTCCCAATATGCGGATAATCAGAAATATCTGCTCGATCTGGCTAAAAAATACGGATTAGAGATTAATGCCCTGACGGCTAACTACGCAAAATTCACGGCGGCTGCTTCCATATCCGGTATGTCCATGATCGATCAACGAAAAGTATTCGAATCCGTCTCCCGGGCATGTACGGCCTTCGGTATGAGTGCGGACGACAGTAACGGAGTTATGCTTGCATTATCCCAGATGATGAGTAAAGGCAAGATCAGCTCCGAGGAATTGCGTCTGCAGATGGGAGAACGTCTTCCTGTTGCTCTTCAGGCTATGGCAAAAGCTGCAGGTGTTTCTGTCGCTGGTCTGGACAAGTTACTCAAACAGGGTAAACTGATGAGTA
>OGNW01000996.1_pt1 | contig 18829 bp, 10 predicted proteins | sample 1573591 | NCBI WGS metagenome assembly OGNW01 (sample SAMEA2581894, study PRJEB24529) | metagenome | biome: Human gut stool | place: China | collected 2011
ACCAGACCTTTCTGAGAGCATACATTTAAATCCTTTAAGGTCTCCAGCCATTTTTCTTTTACATCCGTCACTTCTTCTTTTACAAACAGACTGTCTTTCTTTGCAGGAATCTCAACTTCTACTGTTGTCTCCTGATGTGCTCCATTGGTGTCAAGGAACGCTCGGGAAATATTGACAATTTCATTTCCTCTCCACACTAAAACCAGTCTCGGAGATTCTGTCACTACTGCAACTTCGACTGCTTCTAAGTTTTCTTCCTTTGCATAAGACATGAATTCTGCCACATCTTTCGGATCTACGACTACTGCCATTCGCTCCTGAGATTCTGAAATAGCAATCTCTGTTCCATCCAGACCTGCATATTTTTTCGGTACTTTATCCAGATCCACACGAAGTCCGTCTGCAAGTTCTCCAATTGCAACAGAAACACCGCCCGCACCAAAGTCGTTACACTTCTTAATCAGCTTTGTAACTTCCGGTCTTCTGAATAATCTCTGCATCTTACGCTCTGTCGGTGCATTACCCTTTTGTACTTCTGCACCGCAGGTTTCAATGGATTCTGTTGTATGCACCTTTGAAGAACCGGTTGCACCGCCGCAGCCGTCACGTCCGGTACGTCCGCCGAGTAAGATAATAATATCGCCCGGATCAGAGGTTTCTCTCTTTACGGCACTTCTTGGCGCTGCTGCCATAACGGCACCGATTTCCATTCTCTTTGCCACATAATCCGGATGATAAATTTCCTTTACATAACCGGTTGCAAGACCGATCTGGTTACCGTAAGAGCTGTAGCCCTGTGCAGCTCCTGTTACAAGCTTTCTCTGCGGAAGCTTGCCCTTTAAGGTCTGTGAAATCGGAACGGTCGGATCTGCTGCACCGGTTACACGCATTGCCTGATAAACATAGGTACGTCCTGAAAGCGGGTCACGGATTGCACCGCCAAGGCAGGTTGCCGCACCACCGAACGGTTCGATTTCTGTCGGGTGGTTGTGTGTTTCATTTTTGAAGTTTACAAGCCATTCTTCTGTTTTTCCGTCAATTTCAACCGGCACAACAATACTGCACGCATTGATTTCATCAGATTCTTCCTGATCCTGTAACTTTCCTTCTGCCTTTAACTTCTTCATTGCCATCAGGGCAAGGTCCATTAAGCAGACAAATTTATCTTTTCTGTCTTTATAAATTACGGCTCTGTCTGCAAGATACTTTTCATAAGTTGCCTGCATTGGTGCTTTGTAATAACCGTCTTTAAATGTAACGTTCTTTAATTCGGTTGCAAATGTCGTATGACGGCAGTGGTCAGACCAGTATGTATCGAGTACCCGGATTTCCGTCATGGAAGGATTTCTCTTTTCCTCTCCTGCAAAATACTGCTGGATAAATGCAAAATCCTTAAAAGTCATAGCAAGTCCTAAAGAATCATATAATTCCTTTAACTGAGTCTCTGACATTTCATTAAATCCGTCAAAAATCTTTACATCTGCCGGCACTTTAAATTCTGTCACCAGTGTCTTTGGCAGTTCACTGGATGCTTCCCTTGAATCTACCGGATTGATACAGAGTTCCTTAATCTTTTCTTTTTCATCAGCTGTTAACGCACCCGTCAATACATATGTAATTGCTGTTTTGATAACCGGTGTTTCATTTTCATTGAAAAAACGCACACACTGCTCTGCGGAGTCTGCTCTCTGGTCAAACTGTCCCGGAAGATATTCTACGGAAAATACGAAATCATCAGCATCTGCCGGAAATTCCATTTCATATACATCATCAACTGGTGGTTCTGAAAATACCGTTGTCAATGCCTGTGTATAAGTTTCCTCTGAAAGATTCTCAATATCATAACGGATTAAAACCCTTACCTGTGAAATCGTCTTAATTCCCAAATATCCTGCAATCTCATCATGAAGCTCTTTTGCTTTTACAGCATATGGTTTTTTCTTTTCAACAAAAACTCTTTTAACGCCGCTCATCTTTTCCTCCTAAAATTCTGCCGGGTGCAAACTTTACCGCGCCCCGCTTTAATGTATTATTGAAATAAGTATCATTGTAGCATATCTGTCAAAATTAAACAATAACTACTCATGCATTCTTCGTATAATCTTATATACAACCTCATTTCCCGTAACCATCGGTGCCGTATGCGCAAAAAATACGATACCGTCCGTCTGGGAATAGATTTCACTTTTGACTTCTCCCTCATACGGATCAATTACCTGTGCAATCAGATCGCCGTGAAATACCGGGTCTCCCGGATTTTTCAAATGCCTGTAAAATCCGGCATCATATGTTTTTACCGGAAGCAGGTCATATTCATTAATCACACTGGCAATATAGCCGCTGTGGTTGTTATATTTTAAAATGCCCATGCGGGTCAGAAAACGAAGCACCGATGACACAGCCTGCCTTGCTGAACGGTCATCCACCAGATCAGTGCTGTTGGTATAAATCGAAAATGCATTTGTTCCGTTCATCTGCCAGTTATAATTTAGTGTTACCGTATCCATCGGCTTTGGTTTTCGGATAACTACATACTGTAACCCAAACAGATTCGCAAGGCTTGCATTCTGATAACCGGTTTCCATCATGCGCACATGCGGGATAAAATCCCCCGGCATATAAAAGCTTGCAAACTGGATACCGTAGCTGTATCCTTTTACCTTTTCAAACAGTTCTCCCGCAATCTGCTTTGTGGTATCTCCACGCAGATCGCCCGGAAAGGTTCTGTTAATATCTATATTATCCACTGCCCAGAACCGTTTGCCAACATTCATGGAATAACTGTTTGCCGTTGGCACAACCAGAATGCCGTGTCCATGTGTAATCGCCCCGTGTGCTTCCAGCTCTTTTAAAACTTTAATCAGCTGTGAACAGATATAGAGCTGCTGCATTTCATTTCCCCGCAACGCCCCGACGATACAGGCTGAATTCTCCTCTCCGCCGAACCGGTAGCCCTCTACAACAAAATCTTCCCGGTAGAGGCCTTTTAATCTATATAACTCAATCTTTTTCATGCTTTTCCTCCATATACCCGGGCAATCAACGCACCTTTGTATACAACCGGATTTTCCCGCAGGGTAAATATAATTCCGTTTGTCGGTGACTCAATTCTCTGAATCACCTTTCCTTCTATCGGCTCAATAATATCGCCGATATGCGTTCCCATCTCAATTGCTCCCATATGGTCTGTTGCTGCAACAAACACACCGGTCTGAGCAGCATTGATAATGCTGACTTCTCCTTCGGTAGAAATAATCGGCTGTTTCACCTGCGGTGCTTCATCCTCCCATATTCCCATATGAATCAGCATATTAAAAATGCCGTCTATCAGCTGATGGCAGTATGCATTATTGATACGGTGTCCCACACCCATTTCAACCACTAAAGTCGGCACACCCATATTATTGAGGCTGTAGGCAAGTGTTGCTTCCAACACTGTAATAGATGAATAAATCCAGACAAAATCCGCATTGAGCAGCTTTGCATACGGCAGAAGCTTCTCCTCGTTGTCGTCATTTAAACGCACCTGCGGCACTTCTTTGACAAAAATATTGCTGGAATGAATATCCAGACACATATCGCTTCCAATAATATCATCAATAATCCCGGCAGCCAGATATTCCGTAATCGCACCATTGTTATCTCCCGGAAAGACCCGGTTCATATCAAGGTCAAACATAGGGATTCCTCTTGAACCTGTATCAAGTCCAAGAGGATTCACATCTGGATATATATCAACAATTCCTTTCAACTTCTCAGGATGCGCATTCAGCTGCTTCACAATCTCATAGCAGACATACTGCCCATCCAGTTCATCTCCATGCGTACCCGTCACAATGGAAATTCGCTTTTCATTTCCTGTAAGCTGTTTCGGTGCAAGTCTGTTTTTTCTCACCGTCAGTCTTTCATGAACTGCCAAATCTACCGATACAACTTCCTCTATCATCGGATTGTTCCTCCACTATTCTTCATAATCCCTTACAACGATACTGTCATTGACCTTTCGGACCAAAACATGTACCAGTGTATCTGCCGGTTCGTAAACCTTGGCTTCTATATAAATACGTGCTCCCGGAAAGATTTTGGAATCAACCTTTACAACAGCTTTTCCGGACTCTTTAATCAAATCGTATAGCCGCTTGCTTTCCTGTTCACACTTAGCCTTCTCCGCACTCTTTATAATCTTGGACTGACAGATTTTGGTATAAGAAACGTTGTCAAATGCCTCCGGTTTGACATCCCTTACCATTGTCAGTTTCTTCAATGCACTCTCATACATTTCAATCTGGGAATCAATATCCTTTAACTGTACAATAGTATTGGCATAATCCATACGGAGTTTCTTTGTTGCTCCGATTCTTAAATTGGTCGGTGCATAAGATGCATTACCGGCATTGGAGGTTTCAATCCCCATAACACCTGTTACATCACCGCCGTGAATCGTTCCTCTGCCTCCCTGTACAATGACTTTGCCAAGTGCCATAATCTTACTGCTTAAAATATAGCCTGCATTGACATCGCCTTCCGCATAAACAATCGCATTCTCAAAAAAACGTGCCGAAATATTCCCTTTGGCTTCAATCTGTCCGATGCCATTGGCGTTGACGCCTTTATTTAAAACGATATCTTTATTCGACTTAATCACCGCACCCTCTACATAGCCACCGATATAGATGCTGCCCATTGCCCGGATCGTTACACCGGTAATAACATTTCCGGTGATATTGACATCCCCATTAAAATCAATATTACCAATATTCAAATCAACGTCACCACTGATGTCCAATACATTCACGATACGCAAATCATAGTTACAGTATTCAACTTTACCGTCAATGGCTGCATAATAGGTATTACCGTCCTCTGACACGGTAAATCCTTTGCCGCGCAGATTGGATTTTGGTTTGCCCGCCTTCGGTGCTAAAAGTTTCCCCTTTACATCAAATCCAAACACACCTTTCGTCGGCGGATAATACTGTGCAAGCTTATCACCCTCACTCACCTTTTCATACAGCTTCATATTATAATAGTCAACCGAGCCGTCTTCACGCACAGACGGTTTTGCCTTCAAATCCGTTTCAAATTCAAATTCATAGTAACCGTCTGCGCCATCCTGCACCATCTTCCCCTGTGCAACGACTACCGCCGTATTATAAATCTGCTCCTCCACCATATGATGAATCCTGGCATCATCCAACCCCATCTTTACGCCGGCATTAGACAAAGCCCGCATCACTTCTTCATATGTATAGGGGTCTTCCTCTTTTGCAGGTTTACTTAAAAAAAGGGTCGCAGACATATTGTCATCGGCTATTATGACCTGAATATCTTTTTTATTAAGTTGTCCCATTTCATCAAAAAGTTCAGGTGTTCCCATATGTACCTCAATTCTGCCCCAAAAGGCCTCATATCCTATTTCATCAATATCCTACTTTTTTAATGCTTCTGACTCAAGCCTCATATTCATCATAACATCACTTGGTATCAGCGGATTGAGCAGCTTTGTCACATCAATCCCATGTTCCAGCCCAAGTCTTATCTGCTCCATCTGTTTAAAATCATATGCTGCATCTGCATAGAGATTAACATTCACACCGCTTTCCAGTCCCAAAAGGACTTCCTGGCTCTGCAATTCATCCAGCCCGCTGCCTTCGGATTTGCCCTCAAGCTTTAACCTCATATCTTCCATTTCCAGTGCATCGATAAACGGATCTGCATATCCTGAAACATCAATTCCGGCTTCCAGTCCCAGCCGTACCTGTTCCATCTGGGCGGATGAAAATCCAACCATCGAATACCAGCTGACATCAAGACCGGCCTGTAATCCAAGCCGCAGCTGCTTCATCTGGTCCCCCGTATATTCATGCAGCAGATATTTTGTAATATCTACACAGTGTTCAATACCAAGACGGATTTCCCGCAGCTGATATTCATCAAATCCTTCATTGACAAAGAACGATAAATCAATCTCTTTTTCCCTTGCCTTGCGGATTTGTCTAAGAACATTTCCTGAAAATCCCCGTTTTGCGTATTTTGTAATATCATAATTCATCCGTTCCGATAAACGGATCTCTTTCATGACCGAATAATCATATGCCGGATTGCATACCGCATCTAAATCCATATGTTCCCTGATAACCGCTTTAATTTCCTCCATCTGCATATAATTATAACGGTTATCTGCAAACGGTGTGATATCCATGCCTTCTTCGAGTGCCAGCCGGATAGACTTCATCTGCGCTGCGTCATACTTTTTATCCGCATATTTTGTAATATCCACTTCATTGTTCAAGCCTTTGGCAATCTCTACGGACTGCAGACGGTTAAACCCCATCCCCTGAAGCGTTTCCTTTAAAGTACCATCTTTTCTGCTTTCTTCTAATTGATTCTTAATACTATTCTCCATATGCTATTCTCCACTCACTGCCAATTATTTTGTCAGACGTTCCTAATATTGCGTTGGATTTTTCACTCACGAGCCACACTTGTATATACAGCTTACATTAATTCTTTTAATTATTATACAATACATTTAACTTTATTGCACTAAATTTTTCCAAAAATCTGCTAATATATTTTTAAAATTGTGCTTTGTTACCGGATAAATCTCATTCCATTCCCTCGGATACAGCTTTTCATATCCGGGTGTTAAGAATCTGTCATCGAGTAAAATAATCACTCCACAGTCTTCCTCTGTGCGGATAACGCGCCCTGCCGACTGTAATACCTTATTCATGCCGGGATAGATATAGGCATACGCATAACCATCCTTTCCACATCCGTCAAAGTAATCCCGCAACAGATTTCTTTCCTTTGATATCATCGGAATTCCCGTACCGACAATAATCGTTCCGATAAGACTTTCTCTTTTTAAGTCAATCCCTTCTGAAAATATTCCGCCCATTACACAAAATCCTAAAAGGCTTCCACTTCCCTGCACATTTTCAAATAAAGACAGAAAATTTTCTTTTTCCTGTTCTTTCATTGACGGAAGCTGCACAATCAGATTCTGTTCTGCTGTAAGCTTTGGTGTACCGCCCTCTGCGCCCATGATGATTTCATCCGGTTTATACATCTGTTCATAGTTTTCTTTTACCTGCTGCAAATATCCATATGATGGAAAAAATACGAGATACCGTCCCGGATGCACCTGTACCGTTTCGGCAATGTAGCGGCATACTTTCCGGTATTCCCCTGCATTTCTTCTTGTATATCTGCTGCTGACATCTTTTCCAATAACAATTCTGCGCTTTTTACTGTCAAACGAAGACTGTGCATACACTGCATAATCCTGTGTATCTGCAGTCAGCATTTCTTTAAAATAATTGACCGGAAGCAGCGTCGCCGAAAAAAACACGGCACTTCTTCCCTGTGCCAGTCTTTCCGACAGATTCGTTGACGGGTCTACACAGAACAATTTCATATAAAAATGATTGTTCTCATCATGCTTTGTATAAATCAGATATTTTTCATCCATGCAGTCATACATATTCAGAAAATGCCGCAGTGTAAAGAAAAACTGCAAAATTTCCTCCTGCTGCGGATGATTTTTATGATGTTCCAGAAAATGCTGTAATCTTACATAACACCGTTCCAGTGCCGCAGGAAAAGTTCCCAGATAATCAATCACATCTATTGTATCACATTTTCTTTTATATTCCAACAATCCGGCATTGCACTTTTCAAGGCTGTTATACAATGCCCTGTCTGTATCTTTTACATATTTTTTTATTGTCAGAAAATCCTCTTTTACAAGAATAGCACTGTACATCTGCCTTGCCCTGTCAACCAGATTGTGTGCTTCGTCCACCAGAAAAATATACTCGCCCCTGTTTCCTTCGCCAAAGTAGCGCTTGAGTGCCACATTTGGGTCAAAAACATAATTATAATCACAGATAATGCCGTCACACCAGTATGAAATATCCAGCGACATCTCAAACGGACAGACACAATGTTTCTTTGCATATTCCATCACTTTTTCACGGTCAATTACCATTTCATGTGTGATCATGTCATAGACCGCATCGTTAATCCTGTCAAAATGTCCTGCTGCCCTCTCGCATTTAACAGGATTGCAGTTTCTTTCCTCCAGAATGCAGATTTTATCTTTTGCCGTCAGTGTCACCGTACGCATAGAAAGCCCCTGCCTGCGCAGAATTGAAAAGGTTTCTTCGGCAACGGTTCTTGTAATCGTCTTAGAGGTCAGATAAAAGATTTTGTCTGCCTTACTCTGTCCCATGGCACAGACTGCCGGATAAATAGTGGAAATGGTTTTTCCAACACCGGTTGATGCCTGAATAAAAAGATTTCTTGCTTCCCCGATGCAGTGATAAACACCTGTTACCAGTTTTTTCTGTCCTTTGCGGTATTCAAACGGAAAGGACAGCTTCTTAATCGATGCCGTCCTTTTTTCACGTTCGCAAAAGACAAAATCTGACCACCGTTTAAAGCTGTTGATCAGCGTTTCAAACCATTCTGTCAGTTCTTCTTTTGAATATTCTTTTGTAAAACGCTTTATTTTTTCTGTTTCAGGATTGGCATAGGTCATCTGTACGCCGATACTGGAAAGATGGTTCTGTACCATATAAATATAGCCGTACACCTTTGCCTGCGCTTCATGTACTGACACCGGCTGTTCTAACTTTTCCACATCGGACTGCATGGTTTTAATCTCATCAATAATAACCTTTCCCACCGGCGTCTTACTCCCGTCCGCTTCTTCGTGGAAATCACTGATAATACCGTCCGCCCTGCCCTCCAGACGTATGATGTAATCAATATCCTCCACCGTTTCCGGCAGTTCAATTTTTAACGGAACTTCCGCCCTGTAAGATGCGCCCATGCTTTTTTGTATTTTTTTGTGCATGCGCGTACCCTCCTGCATCAGACGCACATCTGAAAATCCGCCGGTTCTGTTATCAATATCACCGCTGCGGCAGATAAATTCAACCAGTCCGCGGACTGAAAGTTTAATTACGTTGTCCTTTATTACATACATCTATTGTTTTCCTTCACCTCGTAAAGATACGACCTGCCCTGCTTTCCTACTCTTGTAACCGTCTGCGTATCCTTTAAAATATTAAGCGTTATCCTTGCCGTATCCACCGGAATATGGGCAGCTTTTGCAAAATCCGCTGAAGTAAACGTGCCATCCAGTTCATACGGCACAAACTGCATATAGTCTTCAAGCTGCTCAATTGTCACTATCTCCCGTATGCCTATCGGGATTCTGTCCTTTTTTTCGCCGTGCCTGCGGATTCCTTTTTTGGTACGAATCCGCTGCTGTAACGTCTTATACTCCTGCATATCCATCAGTACCAGTTTGACCGTCAGCTGTGGGTGATGCAGATACTGTTTGATTTTATACAGCTCCGTAAAAGCATCGTAGACCGTGTAGTGGCGCGGTGATTTTCTTGGTTCACTCACCTCCCCTGTCTGTTCATCAACCCAGAACACCCATTTGTTGCAGGGCATCGGATAGACAATTGTTACCGGATAGTGGTTCAAAAAGACTGCCAGCTTTTCACGAAGCCGCTCAAAGCTTCTTGTCTGGATTTCAATAACCCCGTTTTCATTGTAAATATCCGCAAAATAACCCTCAAGCGCAACTTCATGGTTGTCTTCTTCCGGCTCAAAAAATTTTTTCAGTACACTATGTACTGTCTTTTCAGAAAGTGTTCCAATCCCTTTATTATGCCTATTTGCCGAGAGTACTGCTTTCTTCGCCTGCTGGAAGCGTTCCTGCTGTATGTACTGTATCTGCTGTATCTGCTTCTGTTTCATTTACAATCCTTTTTTCTACGACATAACCTTCTGTAATGGTATATTCTGTATCATCAAATTTCACTTTTCCGCTAAAGTCATATCCGATTCTGCCCTGCTGATAATACCATTCACCGTAACTGTTTGCGCCAATACCGGTATATTCCTCATTTAACAGACCATTTTCAAAATACCACCAGCCGTATTCATTGTGCGCCATTCCCGTATATTCACGATTCAGTTGACCGTTTTCAAAGTACCACCAGCCATATTCATTTAACGCCATTCCCGTATAGGCATCATTTAAATTGCCATTTTCAAAATACCACCAGCCATACTCATTCAACGCCATTCCCGTATAATTCAGGTTTAAAAATCCATTTTCAAAATACCACCAGCCGTATTCATTCAACGCCATTCCCGTATATTCACGATTCAAGTTGCCATTCTGATAGTACCACCAGCCATATTCGTTACATACCATTCCGGTATAATCCCAGTTTAATACGCCATTCTCAAAATACCACCAGCCGTATTCATTCAACGCCATTCCCGTGTAATTCCAGTTTAACTTTCCGTCTTCAAAGTACCACCAGCCATACTCGTTACATGCCATTCCCGTATAGGCATCATTTACATAACCGCCCTGAACATAGTACCATTCTGCTCCGTCACAAAGCATTCCGGTATAATCCATGTTTACAACACCGTCCTGCATATACCAGCGGCCATACTCATTTTCTGCAATACCTGTATAAGAATCATCTATTTCACCGTCTGTAACATACCACCAGCCATATTCATTTAACGCCATTCCCGTGTAATCCGATACTTCACCGTCTTCGTAATAATGCCAGTCACCGTATTTATCCGTACATAGACCATTTTTCTTATGCAGTCCGAAATAATCTGCAATTCCGCTGGCATCTGCCTGTCCCATACGTACCAGCATGTTGTCATTGGACAAAAATACATGTGTATCCCCTGCATCTGAAAGATAAGCATGTTCTACAATAATTCCCGGTACACCGTTGTACTTGGAATTTCTGATGACACTGTAATAATCCGCGCGGCTTCCATCCGGATACCAGTTGGTATCATCATCTTCCTCGCCATCACTATCTCTTGTATACAATCCATTCCGGTATATGCCCATTTCACTCAGGTAACCCGCAATATGCTCAGATACCGCATATCCTATATCATTAAATTCTGATACATAGTGATTATTGGGATAATAAATTTCATATCCGCTGTCATCGCCCGAATTGTTATGCAGACTTACAAAAAGGTCCGCTCCGACTTCTCCTGCATATTCTGTCCGCTGTATTAAGTCCTGTTTGGTTGTACTGCCTTCAAACGGACACGCAATGGTATCATGTGTCATATAAACGGTTATGCCATCGTATTTTTCAAGCTCTATACGGCACGCCAGTCCGATTTTTAAATTTAATTGCTGCTCTTTTAAACCATATGCTGCCGCCCCTGTATGTGTACTGTCATGTCCGGGATCTAACATCACTACAACATTGTCTGCCGCTTCTGCCCTCTGGATGCCGTTTAAAAAAAATGCCGCCGTCATTGCAAACGCAGCTGCCGCCAGCACTGCTGCCTTTCTTTTTTTCATACTTTTGTGCCTCACTTTCCGCTTATTCTAAACTAAAAACAGTATACCATACTTTTCCCCATTGTGAAACTTCCCGTTGACAGTCTTCCCACAAAAATGTCATACTTACAGTAATAAAAGATTTGGAATATATGCCGTTTGGCAGATAGGAGTACGTTATGATTTCAATCAGTCTTTGCATGATTGTTAAAAATGAAGAAAAGTTATTAAAACGCTGTCTGGATTCGTACCGTCCGGTCTGCGATGAAATTGTTATCGTAGATACCGGTTCAACCGACCGCACCAAAGAAATCGCCGCCGGATATACGGATTTGATTTATGATTATCCATGGAACAACGATTTTGCCGCCGCAAGAAATTTTGCCTTTTCAAAAGCAAACTGCGACTACATTTTTTCTGCCGATGCGGACGAGGTCTTAGACGAGGAAAACCGCCGCCAGTTTTTAAATTTAAAACAGGTGCTTGTTCCGGAAATTGACATTGTACAGATGATTTACGTCAACAGCAAATCGCACAACACCGTTTATAATTTTGAAGAAGAATACCGCCCGAAGCTGTTTAAGCGCCTGCGTACGTTTGAATGGATTTCTCCGATTCACGAAACCGTACGATTAGAGCCGGTTGTATTTGACAGTGATATTAAGATTTTACATCTGCCTGAACAAAGCCATACCAAACGGGATTTCGGTGTGTTTGCCGATGCTGTCCGCCACGGTGTGCGCCTTGAAAATTATGTCGTGATTATGTTCTGCAAGGAACTTTTTATTTCTGGAACAGATGAAGACTTTTTAAGTGTCCGTGAAATTTTTGAAAATGTGCTTGCAAAGGAAGACCGTCCCGAAGACTGCCGCAAAAACATTGCCTGCGTGCTGGCGCGCATTTACCGCCTGACAAACGCATACAATGAATTCTTTAAAATCTGCTTAAAGGATATGGCACAGAATCCGTGTGCGGAAATCTGCATGGAACTCGGACACTATTTTTACGGATTAAAGGATTATGAAGAAGCTGTTCTTTGGTATTTAAACGCAGCTTCCGAAACACCGAGCATTATCGACATCCACTCGTCCGGCGATGCGCCACTTGCCTGTCTTTCAAAATGTTACAGCACGCTTGCCGCACAAGCCAAACAGGATAAAAATGCCGAACTTTCTGCCGCTTTTTTAGCACAGGCTGAGGATTATCAGGCGCAGGCAGAACACTGGCAGGCGGCAATCTAATATTTGTATTATATATATTCCAGTAATATATTCAGTAAATTACACTTTATACCGAAAAATGTCAAAAAAGAACAGGCCACCGCATTTCTGCAGCAGTCTGTTCTTTTTTCTGTTATGTCCGTTTCACATCATCAACGTCATCTACATCCTGAATGTCTAACACTTCCAGATCATCCTCATTTTTTTTCAATGCTTCTGAAATCGAACGTACGACCTCATCTTCATCGTCTTCCTGGATTTCATCTTCTTTATCTGCCAGCACGTCCTCCGATAAATCTTCATCATCATCTTCTTCATAAGAATCAAAATCATATTCATCGTCATCATATCTGTCATAGTCGTCATCTGCCGCCGCTGCAAATGCCCGCTTACTCTTTGAAAGCTTCACTGCAAGCATTACAATCGCAATGATACAAAGAACCACAACTGCCGAAAGCACCAGTGCCACTACTTTCCACATTCTGTCAGAAGCAGCGCTTACTCCCTGTGATTCGGTCTGTGTTATGAGATTTGCCGCCGGAGCGGACATCACACTGTATACCTGTATTGTATTGTCATTGCAGTCATAACGGAACCACCCTGTAACGCCCAGCGAACTGACACCATAGAACAGACAGTAACTGCCATCCTCAGACATTAATACATCTGCCGTCTGTCCGCCAATCGTATAAGTCGTCTTTTTATATCCATCCGGTTTTTCCATGGAATCCGTAATTGGAAGCACCGCATAAGTAATATCCGGTTCACTTGCTTCTATATATAATGAAAATGTTTTCGCAACTGAATCATACACATAAAAGCCCGATGTGCCTTTGCCGTCCGTATTTTTCAGATACATCAGAATAAGCTTCGTATTCACGCCTTTTCCGGCTTTAACGGTAATGCCGTTATATTCATAATCCACTTCATCATAACCGGACGGAAGCGGATTTGCCGTATAGTCATCAGCCAGTTCATACTGTGCACCTGCTACCTGTATACTGCGGATTTGTTCCTCACTCTGTGTCGGTTCTTCCGAACTGACAGTCGTTGTTTCCTGCTCTCCGGCTTTGGTCGTTTCCTGTTCGTCTGCTTTGGTTGTCGCCGCCGCAGAATCGTCCTTTGTTGTTGAAATCGTATAGACCTTTTTAGAGCCGTCCTGTGCCGTTACCGTAATCGTTGTCGTATTACTGCCGGGGTCCATGCGCGTTCCGCGGACAGATACCGAAGCATTTTCATCATTTGCAACCGCACTGACAACCAGCTGTGAACAGTCTGAACCGACTGTCGTCGTATACGATGTGACATTCGGTGAAAATGCCGGAGATAACACGCCCGGACTGATATCTAACGATGCAAGCGTATTATCGGTTGAATAGCTGACCGGTGCTTTTACGGTTACTGAACCCGAACCGGCACTGACTGCCATATAATCCTCATCTGCCGAACTGATAATCGTATTGGAAGTGCTTACAGAAATCGAAGAACTTCCCGCCGATACCGCTTTAAACCGCACGCTGAATGAGGTACTGTCAGTAGAGAGCAGGCGCACACTGCCGCCGCCCCCACCGCTGTAGCCGGAAACCGGCTGTAGCACACCTGAATCATAACTGAGCCAGATGTCACACATATAAATGTCCACACTACTGCTGACACTGACCGATATCGTCACTTCATCACCAATATCACAAGAGCCTGAGCCTACGGATATCTTTGCTGTTTCTTTTGCATACGTTGGCAGCGGTACCAGCAAAACTGCCATTACTGCTGCCAGCAGCACTGCGGCTGCCTTTTTCCATTTTCCCGTCATTTTTCACCTCAATCACATTTCTTTGGCAACTCCCACTACTGTCTGAATCCTACTGTTCAATGTACCGGATATCCAAAATGTGTCTTTTAATATATAACAAGTCTATTGATGTAATGCCGTCATTTCCACGGTTTGCATCTGCCGCCGTCAGATACGGTTCTTCCAGCAGCTTTGTTCCTAAAATGTGGCGCTTCACATACAGTAAATCCATGCTCGTCACCGCTCCGTCGCCGTTGACATCACCGTAAATCACAAACGTGTAGCGTGCCATTTCACCGCCGTTTTTATCGTAAATCGTAAGCACATCGCCAGTTCCCACAATACCGTCATTGGCACTGCCGTCACTGTGTGTTACTTTTCCGTATGCGCCGCCCGTAAAGGAAATGTGATTTAAAACGTCCTGTGCGGCACTCCCGACACCGACTCTGGATATCTTGCCGTTTTCAAGCAGAAAATCTGTCGAATATCCGCCCTTTTCCGAATCGCCGCCACTGTTTCCGTTATCCGTGCCGCTGTCACCGCCGCTGTTTCCGGAATTTGTACCGCCGCTGTTACTGTTGTTTCCACTATCACCGGAAGCCGCTTCTTTGCGCACAACACGGATGATATACGTCTTTGTTTCGCCGCTTTGTGATGTAACCGTCACTTCAATCTCATTCGTGCCGACCTTTAGCGCATGACTGCCGGTTCCTGTAAGTTTTGCACCGGAATCTGCTGTTTGTGCTTCGATATCCACAGAAGAAATTTCATTTTCCACAATTACACCATACTCAGTTGTAAACATATCAAACGTCGGTGTCAGCGAATAACCTGAAACCGAAAGACTTGTTAAGGCATTGTTTGGACTGCCCTCCCCTGTCGGAAGCTCGCACGCACTGTCCGGCATATTTTTATAAACCGGAATCTTAAACACCAGTGCCGTATTTTTCTTAGTCGTATCGCTGTATGCCTGTGAAGCGGTCGAAGACTCACTTCTCGGTGCTAAGACATTTGTCATATACTGATGGGTATACGGTGTTACCATATCAAACTTTTCATAATAAATCGTATTCTGTCCGCGGTTAATGTAACGGCTTCCTATGTAAATCGCACCGCCGATAACAGATTTCATACGGGTATTCCACGGTCTTAATGTCGCTGCATCGGTTTTGGCGGCATACTTCAAGCCGTTGACCACCGCACTTGCCGTTGCGGTTTTATAAGCACCCTGATTGTAGTAATTGTAATACCCCTCATAGCCGCTTACCGTTCCGGAAATGCTGTTGCCCTGTCCTTTTCTGCCCTGCTCCTGGATAATGCGCGTTGCCAGATGATACGGACTGACACCCGATGCCCGTCCTGCATACATCAGCGCCGAAGGATAATTAAAATCCGTTCCGTCATACGACAAGTCATGGGACGAACCGTCCATAAACGTATCTTCAATAATACTGCTTACGCCGGTTTCACTCTGCACGGAGCTGTTATAGGACAAATCCTCAAACATAAACACATTTGTTTCGTTTAAGAAGTTACGCGGGTCAAGGGCATACTGCACCAATGCGCTTGAAGCCTGTACCCAGCCGCCGCTGTCCAATTCATACCACGAACCGCTCTCCCAGTCGTATGCGCCATCCGCCGTTGACTTCCACGAGCTTTTTGCCGAAGCATAAATCAGGCTCCGGCCAAGTACATTTTCATTTTCAACGACCGTATCCCAGTCCTTGTCCACAAAATCCGCAACAAATATCCACTTTGGATACTTCGCATGCAGACTGCGCAAATCTTCCTTATAAGATTCCGGGAAACCCTGACTTGAAAGATAGCTCTCAAAATCCGTATCGTCCGAATAGTCAATATCCGTACTGTCTACCGTGACATATTCACTCGTCACATAGCCCTTGGTGTAAGTACCGTTTAAATAAAAACCCACCTGATACCACGCGTAGGTATCACTCGTCTGCACCGTATCCAGAATATCAAAATGGAATCCGCCGCTGACCTTTGTAATGACATTTGCCGTACCGGAGGTATCTGTCGATGAACGGATACGAAGTCCTGTGACACCGGCATTGACCGTTCCCGTCTTCTCCTGTGCATAAGCCGTCACCGACTGTATCTGTGCCGTAAGCACCGGCAGCGTTGAAACACACATCACCACCGCCAGACACGCAGCTTTCATTTTTGCCAGTAAACGTTTTCTTTTTTCATGTACGTTCTTCCCCATAGTGTCCTCATTTCTGTACTGTTTCCTGCACTTACTCTGCCGTTTACAAGTTAATTGTTCTTACCGAATTCAGAAAGCTTTAAGCCTTCATTTCTTTCCAGTACCATATTGACACTCCAGCTATTCACAAAGATTAACAGCGGATTGTCCTTTAAGTCCTTAATCTTCTTCATATCGGAAGTACCGACAATGCGGTTTACATCGATTTCTTCCGGATTTTCAATCCAGCGGATATATTCATACGGAAGCTGTTCCAGTTTAATCTCTACGTTGTATTCGTTTTTCAGGCGGTATTCAAGCACTTCAAACTGCAAGACACCGACAACACCGACAATGATTTCTTCCATACCGGTATTAAATTCCTGAAAAATCTGAATCGCACCTTCCTGTGCAATCTGGCTGATTCCCTTGATAAACTGCTTTCTTTTCATCGTATCCATCTGTCTGACACGTGCAAAATGTTCTGGTGCGAAGGTCGGGATTCCGTCAAATTCAAACTTCTGGTTGGACTTGCAGATTGTATCTCCGATAGAAAAAATACCCGGATCAAATACACCGATAATATCTCCCGCATAGGCTTCTTCAACAATGTGGCGTTCCTGTGCCATCATCTGCTGTGGCTGGGCAAGACGGATTTTTTTGCCGCCCTGTACGTGGTTGGCTTCCATGCCTGCCTCAAACTTTCCGGAGCAGATTCGCATAAATGCGATTCTGTCACGGTGTGCCTTATTCATATTCGCCTGAATCTTAAATACAAATGCCGAAAAGTCTTCTTCAAACGGATTAATCTCCCCAATTGAAGAATGTCTTGGCAGCGGAGAGGTTGTCATGTCCAGAAAATGCTTTAAGAACGTTTCCACACCGAAATTCGTCAGCGCCGAACCGAAAAATACCGGTGTTAAGTTTCCTGCCTGCACCTGTTCTAAATCAAATTCCGCACTCGCACCGTCTAACAGTTCAATATCTTCTGTGAGTTTGTCAAAATAGCCCTGTCCGATTTCCGCAAGCAGTGCTTCATCATCTACGGCGATTTCCTTCGTTTCAACCTCTTTTTGTCCGTTCATTGCCGCTTTAAATAAGGAAACGTCTTTTGTATTGCGGTCATACACACCTTTAAATTCCTTGCCGCAGCCGATTGGCCAGTTGACAGGACAGGTACTGATACCCAATACACTTTCAATTTCATCTAGCAGTTCAAACGGGTCATTGGCTTCCCGGTCCATTTTGTTGATAAATGTAAAAATCGGGATATGGCGCATCACACAGACCTTAAACAGCTTAATTGTCTGTTTTTCCACACCCTTTGACGCATCAATAACCATGACCGCCGAATCCGCCGCCATTAAGGTTCTGTACGTATCCTCCGAGAAATCTTCATGTCCCGGTGTATCCAGAATATTAATGCAGTATCCGTCATAATTAAACTGTAATACAGATGACGTTACGGAAATACCTCTTTCCTTTTCAATCTCCATCCAGTCTGAAACCGCATGACGAGCTGTTGCCTTTCCTTTTACACTTCCTGCAAGGTTGATTGCTCCTCCGTAAAGAAGAAATTTCTCAGTCAGAGTTGTCTTACCTGCATCCGGATGGGAAATAATTGCAAAAGTTCTTCTTTTTGTAATTTCTTTTGTATAGTCAGCCACTGAAATGACCTCCTTCTCTTTTTTTATCTCAAATTAAAATTTTCATAAGTAAACACTTAGCATATTTTAGTATACCGTACAAACAGTGTCAAGGATTTTAAAAAGATTTATTCGCCATCCGAGCTTTCCGCTTCAAGCGGAGTAATCACAATATTCTCTATCGGAACCGATGTTTTCCGTTTTACAATATCTTCAATCTGTGCTCTCTGTGCATCAGAAAGTTCTGCTTCAGGGATCACAACATCCGCAGTTTCTCCGGTAAGATTTACAACTACATTCTTAAAGCCCTTCGCCTCCAGCAAAAGCTCTGCTGCCGCTTCTTTTTCTGAAAGGTCTGTCATCGAGACCATCGTATGTATTGCCTCCTGCTTCTCTTCATCATCAATTTCTTCATTATTGATAATGTCCTGCAGATCTGCCTTGTTCTGTGAGCGCACCTGTTCTCTGCTGATCTTTGCCTGTGCAGCAAATCCTGTAGAACCCGTAAACACAGCCTCCCCGGGAGTATCCGTTTCCTGACTGTCTGTAAGACTATTATCAGTCAGACCTCCATCTGCCTGATTTTCATCCAGAAGAGCA
>OGNW01001022.1_pt1 | contig 18343 bp, 9 predicted proteins | sample 1573591 | NCBI WGS metagenome assembly OGNW01 (sample SAMEA2581894, study PRJEB24529) | metagenome | biome: Human gut stool | place: China | collected 2011
CCCCCCCCCCCGCCACAATTCTTTTTCTTTTCAACGACTATTTCTTTTCATCCGGCCAGGGACAAGGTTGTCCGGTAGCCTTGAAAGTTGGTCGCTGTGCATCTACTTTTCGCAGATAGTTTCCCAATTCTTTAGAAAGCCTTTTCACGATGTCAGGATGCTGTGCACTTAAGTCGTTGCTTTCACCTATATCATTAGGGATATTGAATAACTCTTTCTTACCGGTTCCGTAATAATAAATCAACTTCCAGTCGCCATTGCGAACTGCACAGTTAAAATTGATTCCGGGACCGTCATTCCCCCAGTTATTGGGCATATTCCAGAAAAGACTGCGTCCTTTAGAAGGATTTCCCGTTTGCTTCAATAGGGGAATAAAACTGATCCCGTCTATCGGCTGGACTGTTTTATACTTCTTGATTCCTGCCATTTCGAGAATGCTAGGGTAGAAGTCTTCTATCAATAAGTAATTGTCACATTTGCTACCCGGCTTCACCACTCCCGGCCAACTGACAATCATCGGTTCACGAATACCTCCTTCGTAGGTAGAACCTTTGCCGCTATTCAAAGGATGATTCTGTGTATGTAACTTTCCGTCACGCCAGTAGGATTCGGCTGCAAGTCCTCCGTTATCACTCATAAAAATAATAATTGTATTGTCTGCTTCATCATTTTTCTCCAGCCAGTTCATGAGGTCGCCGAGGCTTTTATCCATTCCTTCGATAAGGGTAGCATAAGCAGCTTCATGGTCGGTCATACCTTTCTTCTTGTATTTATCGTAGAAGCGCATATCTTTATTCAGAGGAACATGGATAGCATATTGAGCCATATACAGATAAAAAGGCTGATTGTATTTTTTGGCTTTGTTTAGTGCCTTGATAGCTTCCTGCGTTAATGCTTCGGTAACAAATGTTTCCGTACCCCAGTATTTTTCAAGTCCGGGGACAGCCATTAGTGAAACTGGTTTTCCGTCTTTGGTATGTCCGTAATTCTCTTCCCCGAGGTAACTGGCAAGTCCTCCGGCAGCGTGTCCGGCGATGTTTACCTCAAATCCCCAATGGTGCGGGTCTTCTCCCGGAGTGTCGATGGAACCGAAATGGGCTTTTCCGCAATGGATAGTATGATAGCCGTTGTCTTTTAGGATTTGTACAAAAGAAGTTCCTACAAAGGTGTTGTTAGTACCGGGTACCTGACTTACTCCGTTATAATTCCAATCAGGGACGGCAAGCTGTTTGTTTTTACGGTCTGTCATGGTGTTTTTTTGTAGCGTCCAGTTGGTTACCCTGTGGCGTGCCGCATTCGTTCCGGTGATGAGGCTGCATCGGGTGGGAGAACTGATGCTACTGGCATACGCTTGAGTGAACATCATTCCCTGACGGGCCAGTCGTTCCATGTTCGGCGTTTCGTATAGTTCGTTGTAATGCGTTTTTTGTGTCCAGAAAGGAAGGGAAGTATCCTGCCAACCCATATCATCTACCATAAAGAGGATGATATTCGGGCGTTTGTCTGTACGCCCTGTCTGAATGTTGCTTTGTGCTTGCAGGCTGGTGGCTGCGAGTGGTACAAGTGCGAGTGGGAATAGTTTCTTTTTATTCATGGGGTAGTTATTAGGTGTTATTTGCAGATTTCTTCTTGTACTTTTTATTTGATATAGTATGTGCTAAAATTGATAATGTCAGGCAATGCAACAGACTCGGGAATGGTTAGTCTTAATGCGCTTGCTTCTATCGGATCAAACTTCTCAATACGTTTATGCCCTACGGATTCTCCGGAACAGACAGGCTGCCATTTCCCATTAACTTTTGCTTCTATCTTATATTGACGGATACGTTCTCCGTTTTTTATATTTTCCTGAATAATGCAGTAATTTACAGTTTGCTTCTTCCCGAGATTCAAAGTCAGGCTCTTTTTTTGCCCTAAAGTTTTCGCTATGGGGGAAGAAAAACGACGGTTTATTTCATCTCCCATTTCTTTCAGTCGTTGCGTATCTCCTATGGGAATCAATCCGGTCGGATCAGGCGTTAATCCGAGGATGAGAGTTGCATTTCTTCCTACTGATTTCTCGTATTTGTCCATTAGTGCATCCAATGGGTAGATGTTATTTTCATCATCCGGTTCCCAAAACCATTCGTGACGCCCGTTTGCTCCACGTAATGGAGTATCTGCCATAGCCGGTACCCAATATTTGCCGTCTTTATCGCCGTGTTTTAATAGTATGTTGTGGTTACGTGCGGGTTCGGTAGCATTACTGTGGCTGTATGGGTAGGGGAAGGTAGACCAACAAGGGTACTCTACTGTACCTGTTTCCGAACCACCCCAACGAAAGTCTGCGCGGTCAACGTTGTGATAAAAAAGACAGTCGGGCTGATATTTATTCACAATAGGTTCTACGTTAGGACCGTCACCGCGTGGATTATCAGCTCCGCCGTCAAACCATATCATATAGAGATCACCATAACGTGTACATAGCTCTGTTACCATGTTCTCGCACAAGCGTTTATACCACGCCTGGCGGTTACGGGCAAATTCTCCTTCGCCTTCAGCTTTGAAGTTATGGATACCCAACAGAGAATTCCAACGGATACCTATATAAATGCCCGGTTGAAGGCCGTATTTATGGCAGGAATTTACAAAATCGCGGACTATATCTCCTTTGCCGTCTTTCCACTTGACAGCTTTCAGGCAATACGGATTGACATCACTTTGCCAAAGTCCGAATCCGGTTTCGTGGGTGGCTGTGAGTACGGCAAATTTGCATCCGGCAGCTTTGGCTGCTTGTACCCATTGATCAGTATTGAGTTCGGTTGGATTAAAAATGTTATAATCTTCAATGGGGGTGATGCGGTTATTGCCTTGTCCGTAGCGGATACCATCGAATACATGCAAGTCGTAATGAAAGACTGCTCCCATTTCGGCTTCATGCCATTTCAGTTGATGAGGCTTGGGGACAGGAATACTCTGCTGTTGCGCAAAACTACAAATTGAATAGAGGATAGAAAGGCATATAAAATTAAACTTCTTCATAATATTGATTTGTATGGTGTTAATGTTTATGCAATGGCGCGATAATATTCGTAAGGCTTTTATATTGCAAAAGTACACAAATGTGTGCTTTTGCAATATGTCATTTCTTTCAATTTACGTATGTGTTTCATTCAATCGTTGTTTTGTGTGTTGTCTGAGGCTGACTTGAATGCTATAAATCAATGTTGTATAGCTTCAGTTTATTATATAACGTCTTCCGGTCAATATTCAACAGTTGTGCTGCCTTACTTTTATTATTCCCGGTTTGGCGTAATGCTTCCAATATATGTTCTTTTTCCGTCTCCTCATTGCGTAATGACATGCTTGTGGTACAAGTTGTAGTAGTATCCAGTAAGTCAGTACCTAATTCGAGCAATGTAATAAAACTGCCTTGCGCCAGTAAGGTTGCCCTTTTCACGATATTCTTCATTTGACGCAGGTTTCCCGGCCAATGATAACTCAATAAAGCTTGTGACGCTTTTGCGTCGAAACCAATCAGATGCTTGTCCAATTCCTTGTTTGCCTGATCAAGGAAGAAGTTGGCGAATAGCAGGATATCTTCTTTCCGTTCTTTCAAGTCAGGCATTCGCAGGGTAAATTCATTGATGCGATGATAAAGGTCTTCGCGAAATGTTCCCTTTTCGATTCCTTGTTCCAGATTTTCGTTGGTGGCCGATACCAGGCGGATATCCACGGATATTTCTTGTGTAGAACCGACCGGACGTATTTTTCTCTCTTGCAGGGCGCGGAGTAGTTGTATCTGCACCTCGTAGCTGAGATTTCCGATTTCATCCAGAAAGATAGTGCCACCGTTGGCTGCAACGAAAGCTCCCGTTTTATCCGTCAATGCTCCCGTAAACGAGCCTTTTACATGACCAAAGAATTCGGAGGCTGCCAATTCCTTAGGTATCGAACCGCAGTCTACGGCAATGAACGGTTTGTCGCTACGCTTGCTAAGTTGATGAATACGGTGTGCCACATATTCTTTACCTGTTCCGCTAGAACCGTTGATGAGTACGGACATATTAGTAGGAGCTACCAGGCCTACATAATTGTAGAGTTGCTTGGCAGCATCACTTTCTCCTTCCAGATAGGCACGATGAGTTTCTGTTGTCTCTTTGGATGAGGCGGGAGAGACTTTTTTCGAAGACATCTTGGCTGCGGAATGAGCTGTTGGCGTTCTCTCTGTTTGTAGAGCTTCTGATATTTTCTTTAATAATTCTTCCGGGTTGACAGGTTTTGCGATATAATCCCGTGCACCAAGTTTCATGGCCAGTACCGCTGATTGAATATCCGCATAACCGGTCATGATAATCAGGGGAATATCCAGTCCCCGGTCATTCATCCATTTCAGCAAATCAATGCCTTCGTAATCGGGTAATCGTAAATCGGATAATACCAAGTCAACAGTCTGGCTTTCGATATGCTTTCGGGCACGTGCTATATTACTCACTGATGATACTTCAAATCCTTTTTTGCCTAACCAGGTTTTGAGCATCATTCCAAAAGTTATATCATCTTCGACTATTAATATGGCTTTCATTGTGTCAGGTTTTGATTCTTTTAAGTCACAAAGGTAAGATGATTTAGGCGAAAGTGGTATATTTGCAAACTTAAATTAAATAAAAGCGTTATGAAAAAGATTGTATTGATATTATTAACCATATCGTTTTGCGGACTTATTGCCTGCAAGACCGGAACTAAAAAAGGAGAAGACATGGATAAAGAAACATTGGTAAAGATTGAGACAACTGCGGGAGACATCAAAGTGAAGTTGTATAATGAGACACCCAAGCATCGTGATAATTTTATCAAACTGGTGAAAGACGGAGTATATGAAGGAACATTATTTCATCGTGTCATCAAAGATTTTATGATTCAAGCTGGTGACCCGGATTCAAAGAATGCGCCGAAAGGGAAGATGTTGGGTGCCGGTGATGTCGGCTACACCGTACCGGCAGAATTTGTATATCCGAAGTATTTCCATAAGAAAGGAGCGTTGTCTGCAGCCCGTCAGGGAGACAATGTGAATCCGAAAAAAGAATCTTCCGGTTGTCAGTTCTATATTGTAACGGGTAAGGTTTACAATGATTCTACACTGTTGGGTATGGAAAGCCAGATGAATGAAAATAAGATCAATGTCATTTTCAATAACTTGGCGCAGAAACACATGAAAGAAATCTATAAGATGCGTAAGGCGAATGACGAAAACGGGCTTTATGACTTGCAGGAGAAATTGTTTGCGGAAGCACAGGAATTGTCGGCAAAAGAACCGGAATTCCATTTTACGCCGGAGCAGATAGAAGCATATACTACTGTGGGTGGTACTCCACATCTGGATGGCGAATATACAGTATTCGGCGAAGTAGTGGAGGGTATGGACGTCGTAGATAAAATCCAGAAGGTGAAGACGGACCGTAGCGACCGTCCCGAAGAAGATGTGAAGATAATAAAAGCGACTATACTTGACTAAATGATATGAAAATCAATAGGCACATTCTTGACAACGGGTTGCGGCTGGTACATTCGCGGGACGAAAGTACACAGATGGTGGCTCTAAATATATTATATAATGTGGGAGCTCGTGACGAACATCCTGAACATACCGGCTTCGCACATCTGTTTGAACACTTGATGTTCGGTGGATCGGTAAATATCCCCGATTATGATATGCTGCTTCAGCTAGCGGGTGGAGAGAATAATGCCTGGACGAACAATGATATCACCAATTACTACCTCACTGTGCCCCGGCAGAATGTGGAAACCGGCTTCTGGTTGGAGTCCGACCGTATGTTGAGCCTTGATTTCAGCGAACGGAGTCTGGAAGTACAGCGAGGGGTAGTAATGGAAGAATTCAAGCAACGCTGTCTGAACCAGCCTTATGGAGATGTGGGGCATCTTTTGCGCCCGTTGGCTTATCAGAAACATCCTTATCAATGGCCGACTATCGGAAAAGACCTGTCGCATGTCGCTAATGCAACATTAGAAGAGGTGAAAGCATTCTTTTTCCGTTTTTATGCTCCTAACAATGCGATACTGGCAGTGACCGGGAATATCTCTTTTGAGGAAGCAGTGGAATTGACGGAGAAATGGTTCGGAACTGTTCCCCGTCGGGAAGTTCCTGTACGGAATCTGCCACAGGAGCCGGAACAGACGGAAGAACGCAGGCTGACGGTAGAGAGAAATGTACCTCTTGATTCTCTGTTCATGGCTTATCACATGTGCGATCATCGTCACCCGGATTATTATGTGTTCGATATACTGTCGGATGTATTGAGTAACGGGCGTTCCAGTCGATTGAACCAACATCTGGTACAGGAAAAACAGCTATTCTCGAGCATTGATGCTTACATCTCAGGTAGTGTGGATGCAGGCTTGTTTCACATTGCCGGAAAACCTTCGGCGGGAGTTAGCCTCGAACTGGCGGAAGCGGCAGTGCGCGACGAACTCGATCGCCTGCAACAAGAATTGGTTGACGGACAGGAATTGGAGAAGGTGAAAAATAAGTTTGAGTCTACCCAGATATTCGGTAATATAAATTATTTGAATGTGGCTACCAATCTTGCCTGGTTCGAATTGCTCGGTAAAGCGGAAGATTTGGAGAAAGAAGTAGAACGTTATCGCTCTGTCACTGCTATGCAGTTGCGGGAAGTCGCTCAATCGGCTTTTCGGAAAGAGAACGGAGTTGTACTCTATTATAAAAGTAAATGAGAAATATATATAGAACATACAGAGAGCATTATAAAGCATTATTTTTTCTTGGTTTACCTATCGTTATCGGACAAATAGGAGTGATCGTGCTCGGGTTTGCCGATACCCTGATGATTGGACATCATAGTACGGTAGAATTGGGAGCAGCTTCTTTTGTAAATAACGTGTTCAATTTGGCTATCATTTTCAGTACCGGTTTTTCATACGGGCTAACTCCTGTTGTGGGAGGTCTATATGGAACACATCAGTTTGCACCTGCCGGACAGGCATTGCGTAATAGTTTGTTAGCGAATCTGATGGTCGCGTTATTATTGACGCTTTGTATGACTGTCCTTTATCTGAATATAGAGAATCTCGGCCAGCCGGAAGAACTGATTCCTTTGATTAAGCCTTATTATTTGGTGCTGCTGGCTTCATTGGTGTTTGTTATGCTTTTCAATGGATTCAAGCAGTTTACGGATGGAATCACGGATACCAAGACGGCCATGTGGATACTCTTGGGAGGAAATGTATTGAATATCATAGGAAATTATCTTTTGATTTACGGAAAGTTAGGTTTGCCCGAGTTGGGATTGTTGGGAGCCGGTATCAGCACATTGTTTTCACGTATTATGATGGTGCTCGTGTTTATCATTATCTTCTTGCGTAGTTCTCGTTTTATCCGTTACAAAGTCGGCTTCTTCCGTTTGGGGTGGTCACGGGCTATATTCGGTCGGTTGAACGGACTTGGTTGGCCGGTTGCTTTTCAAATGGGAATGGAAACAGCTTCTTTTAGTCTGAGTGCCATAATGATAGGTTGGTTGGGGACCATTGCACTGGCTTCGCATCAGGTTATGTTGGCTATTTCACAGTTTACGTTTATGATGTATTATGGCATGGGAGCTGCCGTAGCTGTTCGTGTCAGCAACTTCAAAGGTCAGAACGATATTTTGAACGTTCGTCGTTCGGCCTATGCCGGTTTTCATCTGATGATGACATTGGGCGTAGTGCTTTCTTTTATTGTCTTTCTTTGCCGTAACTATTTAGGAGGTTGGTTTACCGACAGTCCTGAGGTGGCGGCTATGGTAACTTCTCTCATTTTTCCTTTCCTCGTTTATCAGTTCGGGGACGGGTTACAGATTACTTTTGCTAATGCCTTGCGTGGCATTTCGGATGTAAAACTGATGATGCTCATCGCCTTTATCGCTTACTTTATCATCTCACTTCCCGTAGGTTATTTCTGCGGCTTCGTAATGGGCTGGGGGGTGGTAGGTGTCTGGATGGCGTTCCCTTTCGGTCTGACAAGTGCAGGATTAATGCTTTGGTGGCGTTTTCATTACATGACGAAACTCCCCACTCCCCAAGTGAATACTTGATACTTAAAACTTTACCGTATGGCTTCCTATCGTTCCACAAAGTTGAAAGTAACAATCGGTTATACGTTATTACTTGCAATTCTTCTTTTTTCTCTGGTATTTGTACATCGCGAAATGGAGACATTGTCGGCTGCCGATGACCAGGAGAATCTGCGGACAGACAGCCTGTTGACCCTGCTGCACGAGAAAGACCGGAATACGATACAGATGCTCCGGGTATTGAGCGAAGCGAATGACAGCTTACTTTCCGCTTCGGAGATTGAAGAAATAATTTCCGAACAAGATTCTGTCATTACTCAGCAACGGGTACAACACCGAGTTATCACTAAACGGGATTCTTTACTGACTACGCCTAAGAAGAAAGGTTTCTTTAAGAGATTGGCAGAAGTGTTTGTCCCAACTAAACAAGACAGTGCCGTGCTTGTTAATACCTCCATGGAGGTTGCTACGGATACTATTCTGGAACCGACCACTTCTAAAGATTCCCTTCAGCAAAAGATTCGTATGGCTACAGAGGAAAAACGGTTGCAGCAGCGAAAAACAATCCGGCGGACTAGTACAAAATATCAGCGTATGAATTCGCAGTTGACAGCAAGAATGGATAGCCTGATAAAACAATACGAGGAGGAAATGACCTTGCGTGCCCGCCAGGATGCAGAAATGCAACAGGAGGTAAGAATGCGTTCAGCACGCACCATTGGTGGAATAGCTATCGGAGCAGTGCTGCTCTCTGTCTTTTTCCTGATTTTGATAGTGCGTGACATATCCCGCAGCAATCGTTACCGCCGGCAATTGGAAGAAGCTAATAAACGGGCGGAAGACCTGCTTATTGCCCGTGAAAAGCTGATGCTCGCCATTACTCACGACTTTAAAGCACCGTTAGGCTCTATTATGGGATATACCGAATTACTTTCCCGACTGACGGAGGACGAACGGCAGCGCTTCTATCTTGACAATATGAAAAGTTCTTCGGAACATCTTTTGAAATTGGTCAGCGACTTGCTCGACTTTCATCGGCTCGACCTTAATAAAGCGGAAGTGAACCGCGTCACCTTCAATCCTTCGCAGTTATTCGAAGAAATCCATGTTAGCTTCGAACCATTGACAGCCGCCAAAGGATTAACCTTGCAATGCCATGTCGCTCAGGAATTAAATGGGAGATACATCAGCGACCCTTTACGGCTCCGGCAGATAGTGAATAATCTTTTGTCTAACGCAGTGAAGTTTACTCCGAAAGGCGAGATTGCATTAACGGCTAAATATGATTCTTCCAAGCTGACGATAGCGATTTCGGATACCGGAAAAGGTATGGCTACGGAAGACCGCGAACGGATTTTTCAGGAATTTACCCGTTTATCCGGTGCACAAGGAGAAGAAGGCTTCGGCTTGGGATTGTCTATTGTGAAGAAGTTGGTTGTTTTGCTTGAAGGTACGATTGATGTGCAGAGTAAGCTGGGGGAGGGAAGTTGCTTCACAGTCATTCTCCCTCTTTATCCGGTGGGAAAATCTGTGTCCGAAAGGGCATTGGAAGAAAAAACAATTTCGGCAGAAGACCCTGTCACGCTTCCACCGATGAAAGTGATACGTGTACTGTTGATTGATGATGATAAAATTCAATTAAGCTTGACGGCAGCCATGTTAAAGCAACATGGAATTGACGCCGTTTGTTGTGAGCAACTGGAGGAGTTGATAGAACAGCTCCGTACCTCTGTTTTCGATGTATTGCTGACTGATATACAAATGCCTGCTATTAATGGCTTTGATTTGGTAAAACTCTTGCGCGCTTCCAATATTCCGCAGGCAAAGACAATTCCTGTGATTGCCGTAACTGCCCGCAGTGAAATGGATATAGATGCTTTACAAGAACACGGTTTTGCCGGTTGCCTGCACAAACCTTTTACGGTGAAAGAACTATTGCTCACAGTCAACGAAGGACAGCTTGCCGCTGACGAAGCACACATTACTGAGGATATGCAGACTGTAAGTTCCTTGAACTTTTCTGCATTAACAGCCTTTTCTGAAGACGATGCTGATGCCGCACATTCCATTATTCAGACCTTTATCGAAGAAACCGGAAAGAATACCGATCGGATGCAACAAGCATTGGCAGGCAAGGAGGTGGACGGAATAGCGGCTATGGCTCACAAACTACTTCCGCTTTTCACTTTAATCGGGGCAATGGAAGCTGTGCCTTTATTGAACTGGCTGGAAACACAACGTGGGCAATGTTTTTCAGAGGAGATAGGTGAAAAAACGGCTTGTGTACTTCTGGAGATTCAGAAGGTTCTGGAAGAAGCTCGTAAGGTATAAGTAGCTTGAAGTAGTGACAAGAGCTCCGGTAAAGAAGGTGAAGAAAGAAAACCATAATGCTTGTATTTCTTTTGTGATTGAACATTTTGCTCCTAACGTCAACCTTTTTTCAGAATTAATTGTTTACTTTGTGTCACCTTTTAATACACTGGCACATTTTACATGAAACGAAAATGGATAAGAAGGGTGAGTTGGATATTGCTCACTCCTGTATTGCTTTTTGTAATACTAATGATATTACTTTATATACCTCCCGTTCAGAATCTTTTGCGTCGGGAGGTGACAGCATACGCTTCCAAAGCAACCGGTATGCAGATTCAGGTGGAACGAATCGACCTTCGTTTTCCGCTCAATCTGTTGGTTCGTGGCGTGGAAGTGATCCAGCAACCGGATACGCTGTTGTCTTTGGAAAGTCTGAACGTGCGTGTACAGGCATGGCCGCTCGTCAAGGGAAAGGTAGAGGTAGATGAAGTAACATTAAGTCAGGTAGCGTTCAATTCGGCTAATCTAATAGAAGGCATGAAGATAAAGGGGGTACTGGGACGTTTCTTTTTACAAAGTCATGGAGTTGATCTTTCTAATGAGCTGGCCGTTATCAACCAGACGGAATTATCGGACACTCACGTACAAATGTTGATGAACGATACTACGACTACGCCTAAAGATACAACAGCTTCTGCTCCTGTAAACTGGAAAGTGGATCTTCATAAACTGAAGTTGAAGAATGTGTCGTTCAGTATGCAACTTCCTGCTGACTCGATGCGAATGGCTGCTCATATCGGAGAAGCATTTATCAATGATGCACAAGCTGATCTGAAGAATCAGTTTTATGAACTGAAACAATTCCTGTTATCCGGAAGCTCTGCCAATTATGATACCGGAGCAGCCAAACCCGGAGAAGGTTTCGATGCGTCTCATATTGCCGTTCGTGATATCCGTATCGGTTTGGATTCCTTATTATATAAAGGTCGGGATATGAATGCTGTAATCCGTGAGTTTTCGATGAATGAACGTTCCGGATTGAGTATCACTTCATTGACGGGTAGGGCATTTTCTAACGACTCGATTATTCGTATTCCCGGCATAAAACTGCAAACCCCTCATTCCGAAATAGATTTATCCGCCCAGACATATTGGGAACTTGTCAATATTCCCACTACAGGACGTTTGTCCGCCGGTCTCAATGCTTATATCGGTAAAGAGGATGTTATGTTATTTGCCGGCGGTTTGCCGGATAGTTTCAAAGAGGCGTATCCCTTCCGTCCGCTTGTGGTTCGTGCCGGTACGGACGGAAATCTGAAACAAATGCAGATTTCTCGTTTCACAGTCGATCTCCCGGGAGCTTTTTCCATGAAAGGAGGCGGTATTCTTGAAAACTTGGCTGACAGCCTGACGCGTTCGGGGACTATCGGTCTGGATATGATTACTCAGAATCTAAACTTCCTGACTGCTTTAACGGGAGAAGCCCCCAACGGTACTATCGTAATCCCAGATAGCATGAATCTGAAGGCCCGTGTCGAGCTGAAAGGACCTGAATATAAGGCTAATCTTCACTTGAAACAGGGGCAAGGCTCTATGGGGGTGAATGCAGAACTTAATACCTCAACCGAGGCTTATGCAGCCGACTTGAAGATTGACAATCTACAACTCCATAATTTCCTTCCGAAAGACTCTATCTACGAACTTTCTCTTTCGGCAGATGCCAAAGGCCGTGGGCTGGACGTCATGTCTTATCGTGCTTTAGCCAAACTGAATCTTTCATTAGATCAACTACATTATGCACGTTACCAGCTTTCCAATGTTCATTTGACTGGAGCTTTGAAAGGTGCATTGGTGACGGCTAATCTGACAAGTGACAATGCGCTGTTGAAGATGACAACAGATGCAGAATACAATCTGGCACATCGTTATCCAGATGGAAAAGTGACGGTTGACGTCACTCAGCTCGACTTACACGAACTGGGGTTGATGCCTCAACCGATGAAGCGCCCGCTCGCCTTTAATCTTTCTGCCGAAGCTCGTCAAAACAGGGTATTCACACATCTAACATCCGGTGATATGAAACTCAACTTGAGTGCACGTTCCGGTGTTAATCCTTTGATAAGTCAGTCTACACACTTCATGGATGTCCTGATGAAGCAGATTGATGAAAAAGCCTTGAACCATGCCGAACTGCGTGAAGCGTTGCCGACAGCTATTTTATCTTTCTCCGCAGGAAAAGAGAATCCGTTAGCTTATTTTCTGGCTACTAAAAACATATCCTACCATGATGTTTCCATGAAGTTCGGTACGGCTCCCGATTGGGGAATCAATGGAAAAGCTGCGGTGCATGCATTGAAGATGGACACATTGCAACTGGATACAATCTTCTTTACTGTCAAACAGGATACTACTTTAATGAAACTACGTGCCGGTGTAATAAACGGACCGAAGAATCCGCAATTCTCTTTTGCTACTACTTTGACCGGAGAGATTCGCGACCGCGATGCGGAATTGCTGGTAGACTACAAAAACGGCAAAGGAGAAACAGGCGTATTGCTGGGGGTAAATGCCCGCCCTCTGTTCGAAGGACATGGCAAGGGGAACGGAATCGCTTTCACACTGATTCCGGAGAATCCGATTGTTGCCTTCCAAAGATTTCATTTCAACGAGAATCATAACTGGATTTACCTGCATAAAAATATGCGTGTATACGCGAACGTAGATATGTGGGATGAAGAAGGAATGGGATTCAGGGTACATTCCGTACCGGGCGATACGGTGTCTCTGCAGAATATAGATGTTGAAATACGTAGAATCCGTCTGCAAGAGATAACGAGTGTGTTGCCTTACTTCCCCGAAATAACCGGATTGTTCTCGTTGGAAGCTCATTACATACAGACAGAAAAGGATTTGCAACTCTCGGCTGAGGCGTCTGTTGATGAACTGACTTATGAACGTCAGCGTATCGGTGACGTTGCATTAGGGGCTACGTGGTTGCCGGGCGAACAGGGAAAACAATATCTGAATGCTTATCTGAATCACGAACAGGCAGAAGTGCTGGTGGCAGATGGGAAACTGGTTCCTACCCGCACAGGCAAAGATAGTTTGGAAGTGAATACAACATTGGAGCATTTTCCGCTGCGGGTGGCGAATGTGTTTATTCCTGACCAGATGGTCACTTTGTCCGGTGATATGGATGGTAATCTGAATATAACGGGCAGTACTGAACAACCTTTGATAAACGGCGAACTTGTATTGGATAGTGTTGCTGTCCTTTCCCGTCAATATGGTGCGCGTTTCATGTTTGACAATCGTCCTGTGCAAATAAAGAACAATCGGTTGGAATTTGATAAATTTGCTATTTACACAACATCGAAGAATCCGTTTACTATTGATGGCTATGTTGATTTCCGTGATATGAGCCGTCCAATGGCGAACCTGAATATGCTGGCACAAAATTATACGTTACTGGATGCTAAGCGTACCCGTGAAAGTCTGGTTTACGGCAAAGTATTTGCTGATTTCCGGGCGACGGTGAAAGGGCCTTTGGACGGGCTGAATATGCGTGGGAACGTGAGTCTGCTGGGGAACACCGATGTTTCGTATGTCTTGACCGATTCACCATTGACAGTGCAGGACCGTTTGGGAAGTTTGGTAACATTTACTTCATTTAGCGATACTACAACTGTTGTCCGGCAGGAAGTGCCGACTGTCTCTTTAGGCGGATTGGACATGGTAATGATGGTACATATCGATCCGTCCGTCCGAGTGAAAGTTGACCTGGATGCAAGTAATGATAACCGTATCGAACTGGAAGGCGGGGGTGACCTTTCCATGAAATACACTCCGCAAGGCGACCTGACTCTGACCGGACGTTATACGTTGAGTGGCGGCTTGATGAAATATGCTTTGCCGGTGATTGCAGCAAAGGAATTTGCCATTGATAACGGTAGTTACGTGGAATGGACGGGAAATCCGATGGACCCGATGTTGAACTTTAAGGCGACTGACCGTATCCGTGCGTCAGTTTCCGAAGGAGAGAATGGTGGAAGTCGTATGGTTAATTTCGATGTTTCCGTTGTAGTCAAGAACCGCTTGGATAATCTTTCGTTTGCATTCGATGTTGCGGCTCCCGAAGATGCGACCGTACAAAACGAGTTGACCGCTATGGGGGCGGAAGAACGAGGTAAACAGGCATTGTATATCATGGTGATGAAAACTTATCTCGGCACCGGACCGATTGGTGGGGGTGGCGGCGGACTCGGCAAGCTGAATATGGGATCTGCTCTGACTTCTGTATTGAGTAGTCAGATAAACTCCTTGATGGGTAACTTGAAGAATGCGAGTCTCTCTGTCGGTGTCGAAGATCACGACGATTCAGAGACGGGAAGTAAACGTACGGATTACAGTTTCCGTTATTCACAACGCTTGTTTAACAATCGTTTCCAGATTGTAATCGGTGGCAAGGTTTCTCAAGGTGAGAATGCGACGAATGACGCCGAATCCTTCATCGACAATATTTCTCTGGAATATCGTCTGGATAGAACCGGAACCCGGTATATCCGCCTGTTCTATGACAAGAACTACGAGAGTGTGCTCGAAGGTGAGATTACGGAAACCGGAGTCGGTATTGTGCTTCGCAAGAAGCTAGACAAACTTAGTGAACTGTTCATCTTTAAGAAAAAGAAGTAAGTATGAAAGAGATACATATAAATATATTGGCTGTTTGTCTGATAAGTGTAGTGTTACTGTCGGCTTGTTCGGTGACGAAACATCTTCCCGAAGGGGAGGTGCTTTACACCGGAAGCAAGACTGTCATATTGAATAAATCGACAACACCGGTAGGAGAGACGGCGCTGACGGAAATTGATGCTGCACTCGATAAGACACCTAGTACAAAGATGTTTGGCGGTATCCTTCCTATCCCTTTTAAAATGTGGATGTACAATGACTTCGTGAAATATAAGAAGGGATTCGGTAAATGGATGTTCAACCGTTTTGCGGCCAATCCTCCCGTATTTATTTCTACGGTCAACCCGGAGGTACGTGTGAAGGTAACTACTAATTTGCTTCGTGATTATGGCTATTTCAATGGGAAGGTAGCTTATGAAACGGTTGTTGATAAGAAAGACAGTCTGAAGGCGGGCATTATCTATACGGTGGATATGAAGAACCCTTATTTCATTGATACGGTTTACTATCAACGGTTCACTCCCCAGACTCTGCGGATTATGGAGCGCGGACGCCGGATGTCTTATATAAGTCCGGGTGAGCAGTTCAACGTGGTTGATTTGGACGAAGAACGCTCCCGTATCAGTACATTGTTGCGTAACCTCGGATATTTTTATTTCCGTCCCGACTATATGACTTACCAGGCGGATACGACTTTGGTACCCGGAGGGCATATCAGCCTTCGCCTGATTCCTGTGCCGGGATTGCCGGCTGCGGCACAGCGTCCTTATTACGTGGGTGATGCGTCTGTCTATCTGTTCGGAAAGAACGGAGAAGCGCCGAATGACAGTATGATGTATAAGAACTTGAATATCCACTATTACAATAAATTGCAGGTTCGTCCCAATATGCTTTATCGTTGGCTGAATTATCAACAGTTTGTACGGAACGCACAGATGCGTGCTTCCAACCGTACCCGGCTTTACAGCCAGTATCGGCAGGAACAGATACAGGAGAAACTCAGCCAGTTGGGAATATTTAGTTATATGGATATCCAATATGCCCCCAAAGATACAACAGCTGTTTGTGATACGTTGGACATCACGATGCAGGCTACTTTTGCCAAACCGTTGGACGCTGAACTGGAATTGAACGTAGTAACTAAAAGTAACGACCAGACCGGTCCGGGTGCTTCGTTCGGAGTTACACGGAATAATGTATTTGGTGGTGGAGAAAGTTGGAACGTGAAACTGAAAGGCTCTTATGAATGGCAGACCGGTGGCGGAGAGAAAAGTTCGTTGATGAACAGTTGGGAAATGGGAATATCTACTTCTCTGACTTTCCCTAGAGTGGTTTTCCCGCGTTGGGGGAAAAGGGAATTTGACTTTCCCGCTACGACTACTTTCCGTTTGTATATCGATCAGTTGAACCGGGCAAGATATTATAAACTGTTATCTTTCGGCGGAAACGCAACCTACGATTTCCAGCCGACGCGTACCAGTCGTCATAGTATCACACCTTTCAAACTGACATTCAACGTCTTGCAACACCAGTCGAAAGAGTTTATGGAGATTGCAGCCGACAATCCGGCACTATATGTCAGCTTAGACAACCAGTTCATCCCGGCTATGGAGTACACTTATACGTATGATAATGCCTCTGTGCGGAGAGTGAAGAATCCTATCTGGTGGCAATCTACCGTGACTTCTGCCGGAAATGTGACTGCCACTATTTATCGTGCTTTCGGCAAACCTTATAATGAGGAAGGGAAAAAACTTTTGGGGGCTCCGTTCTCGCAGTTTATGAAATTTAATACCGAGTTCCGCCATTTGTGGAACATGGACAAAAATAATAAAATAGCTTCCCGTGTAGCGTTAGGCGCTCTTTTTGCATACGGTAATGCTACGATTGCCCCATATAGTGAACAATTCTACGTTGGTGGTGCCAACAGTATCCGTGCTTTTACGGTGCGTAGTATTGGTCCCGGTGGCTATCACCCGAAAGACAGCAAGTATTCTTATCTCGACCAGACAGGTACGTTCCGTTTCGAAGCGAACGTAGAATATCGTTTCCGTATCTTCAAGAGCATTTGGGGAGCTACTTTCCTGGATGCGGGTAACGTCTGGCTGCTGCGCAAGGACGAGGCACGTCCTGATTCGCAACTTCGTCTGAAAACTTTCCCGAAACAAATAGCCTTGGGGACAGGCGTAGGCGTCCGTTACGACATGGATATTCTTGTGTTCCGTCTTGACTTCGGTATTCCTTTGCATCTGCCCTATGATACGGAACGAAGCGGATATTATAATGTTACCGGTGCCTTCTTCAAAAATCTGGGAATACATTTCGCTATCGGGTATCCGTTCTAACGTTCTTTCTTTGTCTCAAGACAAAAGAAAGGACATCACATAAGACAAAAGAAAGAAAGTTTTTGTACATTTGCACCAAAATCAGATGCCGTTGACATCACTAACCTTTTAATATTACACAATTTATGAAACCAACTTTATTCTTATTGGCAGCCGGTATGGGCAGCCGCTATGGAGGCTTGAAACAATTGGACGGACTGGGTCCTAATGGTGAAACGATCATGGACTATTCTATCTATGATGCTATCAATGCCGGATTTGGTAAACTTGTATTTGTAATCCGCAAAGACTTTGAACAGGATTTCCGTGATAAGATTATTTCTAAATACGAAGGTCACATTCCTTGTGAACTGGTTTTCCAAGCTTTGGATGCACTTCCTGAAGGCTTCACTTGTCCGGCAGACCGTACAAAACCTTGGGGTACCAACCATGCAGTAATGATGGGTGCTGATGTGATTAAAGAACCGTTCGCTGTAATTAACTGTGACGACTTTTATGGTCGTGATTCCTTCCAAGTAATGGGTAAATTCCTTTCTGCACTTCCTGCGGATTCTAAAAATGTTTATTCAATGGTAGGTTTCCGCGTAGGAAATACGCTGAGTGAAAGCGGTACGGTATCTCGTGGTATTTGTAGTACAGATGATAAAGGTCTGCTGACTTCAGTAGTGGAACGTACTAAGATCCAACGTCTGGATGGTGAAGTGAAATATATCGATGATAACGGCGAATGGACTGCAACTCCCGATACTACTCCGGTAAGTATGAACTTCTGGGGCTTCACTCCTGATTACTTCGCTTACAGTCAGGAATTCTTCAAGACTTTCTTGAGCGACCCGAAAAACATGGAAAACTTGAAGAGCGAATTCTTTATTCCATTGATGGTAGATAAATTGATTAATGACGGAACGGCTACTGTTGAAGTGCTGG
>OGNW01001036.1_pt1 | contig 17915 bp, 21 predicted proteins | sample 1573591 | NCBI WGS metagenome assembly OGNW01 (sample SAMEA2581894, study PRJEB24529) | metagenome | biome: Human gut stool | place: China | collected 2011
AGCAACTCTCACTGTTAAAACATCAAGTGGTGGAGTATATTTAATTCAATCAGCTCATTTGTTTAACAAAAGTTAACTGGATAATTTACCTAAAAATATAGTTGGTTTCATAAATATTTTAGACTCTACAAATGATTTAAATAATATAAAAAAAACAGGTTTTTATTCTTGGTACACTGAAAATGGTTTTCCTAAAAATATGCCAGTTTTACACTCATCAAGAGGACTACTACTTGTTCTTAATGAAGCCTCTCATACTATGCAAATGATTTTTGACTCTGAAGCTAGAGTAGTACATAGATTTGGAACAGCAAACAATTTCTGGGTATCATGGAAAGAATTATAATTATTTCCATGTTCCAAAAACTAACCAAGAAATATATGAACTACCACCATTAAATGAAATCTCTATGCTTTTACAGTCTAGTATTCGACTAGGATATGCTTTTGCTGCATTTAATGCACTAGCAGCCCAAAATGCTGTGGATTTAAATGGTTCTAAGAAAGGGATTATTAATATTGAACCCATTTCTGAAGTATAGTCAGTTATTTGTCCGTATTGAATCATTAAACCATTACTATATTTTAAACAATTTTTATTATTATCTTTGGTAAAAGTTATCAAATTATCCAATCTGTCAGCATGATTATTCAATGACATTTCTATGAAATTGGCATTAGGTGTGCTCAATGATGAACCACTATAAGCTTTTATACATTTGTATTTTTTACCATTTACAGCCTCATATACTTTTCCAACTTCAGCACTTGTTAATGGAAATTTTCCATCTTCAACTTTTCCTACAACATTATCTATAAGTGTTTCTATTCCAGCTCTACTTAATCCTCCAACAGCAGCTGCATTCCCACCTTCAGGATTATTTCCTAAAATTGATTCAACTTGTTTTACTACTTCATTTCCAGTAGCTCTTACTCTTTCAATTTGCTTATCTCCTTCCCCAGTTAAAACTTTAGAAAGATTAACAGTTAGCTGATTGATTTCATTTAAAAAGCTATCTCCTATTTCTAAATCTATACCTTCTCCTGCAAGAGTTTTAATTACAGTAACTCTAATAAGTTTGTTTACAGTTAAGATACTATTTCCTTTAATTAAGATTATTTCAATTCCTAGTTCTCCAAATTTAGCTAAAGCATTAGTAGGAATTTGTACTTTATTAGATGAAGTAACACTAGCCTTTGATGTAGTAACTGCTACTCCATCACTTCTAATAAAATTCACTTTCATTGATACTCCTGAAAAGTTAAGGGAAGTATCCCTAAAATCTATTTGTAAGTAATGTGATTGACTATCTGCTTGAGTAAATTTTGTTTCTAAATCATAAGTTGCTCCTCTAAGTAAGTCAATTACAATTTTTAAAATTCTCTCCATTTTTCCTCCTTATAATAATACCCTTGTTTTGACCCAGTTAATGTTTAAATCTTTAGGTTCAGCATCAAAATGTGGACTATGTTTTCCAGTATATTCTTCTACTTTCATTTCACTATAATGACTAACTAATCCTTCTCCAGCCCATGAACTTAACCAAAAATCAAACTTACCATCATCTTTTTCAGAACCTAAAGCTAATCTTCTAATATTGAAATAGACATATCCTTTATAAATGACTTGAGGGTTACTGCTTGTAGAATAGTAAGCATAGTAAGTCACACGTTTATGCTCTCCTAATTTCATATTTTCAAATCCTGATACTCTTATAGTTCTAGCTTTACCTCCTCCTTCAGTAGTAGTAACTAATCCAGCTGCATCTGTTAATTTCCATTCTTCAATATCAAAATTAAAATATACAGTTCCATAAACTTTTTTAATGCAACTAAAATAAAGTTTATCTTTGCTCCATTCTTTCAAAATATTTTGTAAATAGATAATATATTGAGTAGTATAATAGCTAGTAAACTCATATAATTCTTTTTCAGCACTTACTACTTCTGATAATAAGTAATAATCAGCAAGAGTTTCTCCAGGAACATATTTACTTGTATAATCTACAACAGAAGTAAAAATATAATTCATTAAATTAGCATTTATATTTTTATTAGTATTTTTATCTGTTACCCATTTATTTATCTCATCTTGCCATTTTAATACTTTATCTTTTAATGCTATTTGCTTGGTATTAAGAGTCTGTAATAATTCTTTAGATAAGATATCTCCAGCTTTAGCTGTAGTAAAGCTTGCTCCCTCTTTACTTCCTATTTTTCTTGTAAGCTGGTTGAAGGTAGTATCTAAAAATTTAAAAGAACAAGTACCATTTTTAAAATCAGGAGATTTATCTATTATTTCCATTAGTTTACTCAAGCTATCCCCTCCTTTTTTAACCAAGCTTCTATTCTTGTATGATTTTTAACACAACTTTCAAAGTTTTCATCTTGAGAATTAAATATTTTATGTGAAATTTCTCTTTGAGTAGTAGTAATTACCCAAGTTCCATCTATTGCCTTTCCTAAAGTATTTTCTCCTAAGAAAGCTCCCCATTCATGCCCAACATCAAAATATGCTAATCCATCATATGGGTCTACTATCTCCCCTGTTTCTTCTTTTATTCCTGGTAATCCTTGTGTATCTCCTTCCCAAGCTATTAAAGTTTTATGCTCAATAAATAGATAATCTCCTACTTTATAATCAACGGCTACTTCTAAAGGAACAGTAAGTTCTAACTCTACTCCAGGATATCCATATCTACTGAATATACTATCTGATAAAGTAGCAGCAAATGTAGCTTTATCTGTAGCAGATAACTTATTAACTCCAGCTATTATATATTCATCTGGACTACTTGGAATAAGCATTCTAAATTTATTAAAAGAACTTATTGAAGTAAAATACCTTTTAATCCTTTCTTTATCTTCCTTGAAGTCTTTTTCATACTTAACTATCATATTATTTACTATGTTCTCATCAGTTATATTTTTACTATCTATTGAAATAATATTACTTTCATCAAGAGTAATTCCTTCCGTTCCAACAGTTGGTTGTCTATGTAGTTTTATTCCAAGCTTTCCATCTAAACTTAGATATGGAAATATAGCACAAGGTTTATATACATTATCTATCAACCACTCATAAGGATCATCTATAGGTTCTCTTATTTCTAAGTAGTAGTTTGAATAATATGGTCTATTTAAAACCTCTCTAATCTCGTTTAGTGATACTAAATCTACAAAGTTTTCATATTGATTAGTCAAATATGGCACTTGAACTTCTAGTTGAGGTGTCGAGAATACAGCTTGAAATATTAGCTCAATACAAGTAACTGGATGTCCTTCAAATACTATAACTCTAGTTAAAATTGAATTACCATCATCATCAGTTTCTCCCTCATCAATTTCTTTAATACTAAATCCTTGCTTTATTCCATTTATAGTTTTAGTAGGCATTCTATATTTATTAATATCATCAATAGTTTCCCCATTGTATTTTGATAACTCTCTATCAAATATAGAAGCTTTTAATCTTTCTTGGAAATCGGCTATTTCAAAAGTATACTTACTTTCAAATACATCATTATCAATACTTCTTATAAGTCCTCTATATATTAATTTTAAAGTTTTATCTCCACACATAGCATAAATATCAACCATTTCTCCATATGTCATAGAGTTCCCACTATTCAACCTTTCATAAAGCCATTGGGATATAGTGTAATCAACATTTACTATATCAAATTTAATTGATGATACAGAGCATTGAGAATCTTTAGGAGTAATTGAACTTCCTCCACCATTTGGAATACTCATATATGGTAAACACTCTACATCTTCAAATATTACTCCTCTTTTAGTTGCTAAGTATAAAGGTTTTCCCTCTTCTCCACTCCTTAAACTATCATATATTTTTGCTATATAGTGATAATATTGTTTTTCTATATTCATAGCATATCAACCCTTTCATTTAACTTGATAGTGAGGTCATAATAAGGTTTACCTGTACTTTGCTTAGGAGAAATATCCTTTGTTTCATAGGAGAATAAAGGGTCATCAGGTAAATTTTTAAAATCTATATAGCCCTTTTTTAAAAGAATTTCTCTAGGAATATTAAGTAATTTTCTTTCTTTTTTTATCTCTATAAGTTCTCTTATTATATTTTCACATTCTTGGAAAGAAAGATATTGTAAAGATAGAGTATATTTATATTTAAACCATCTGATTATATTAAATTCTTTCCCAGACTCTGCTGTTTGATAAATAGCTCCTTCTTTATCATCGACTCCATCATATTTAATACCTTTTATTTGATAATCTTTTAGAGTAGAAATATAGATAGAAATTTTATTTTCCATTCATACACCTCCTTCTTTATTTTTATTATTAAATTGTCAATGTTCTTATTTTTGATAAATAAAAAATCCCCAAATGAATATCATCTGAGGATTAATAATTTATTTATTTATTCTCTTTTATTTCAACATCAAGAATTGAAAGGTTATCAGGTATCTCAACATCTATTAATGGAATATCAACCTTTATTTTAGGAACTTCTATCTCTATTTCAGGAATTTTAATTCTTTCTGTTTGTTCTTTGGAACTCAACTAACTTGTTTGAATTTATTTATAAAGTATATCTGTCCTTTACCTGTTACCTTTGGTGTTTTATTTACTGTTATATGTCCATCTGAATGAGTCACAGCAGTTTCCTTTATTTCAAATAATTTTAATTCCATAGACATTTGAGTTGGCATATTATAATCAGAGCCATTTCTCTTAATTAAATATCCATTATCTCTTAACCAAGAAAATAATCTTTTTTGCCCTATATCAATTCCATTTTGTTTTAGTATTTTTGCTAAATCTCCAATTAAAATAGTTGATTTAGAAGTTTCTACTGCATTAGCAAATAAAACCTTTGGCTTATCTTCTTCTATTTGAGTTTCTAAAGCTTTTCTTTTCTCACGTTCTTCTTTTAGTTTAGTAAAAGCTTTTATTGCTAAATCAGGGTCATCTAATAATTTATCAGTTACATACATTCCATTTTGTCTAATAGTTTTTAGAATGATTTTAACTTCTTTCTTAAAAGCTTTGGCTATTGGTTTTCTGCTTTGCATTAGTACTTCATATAGTCCATCTTCTGTTAAGAACCAAGCACTATAACTATTTGTTAGAGTGCCTATTTCATATTTTACTTTTTCTATATTATCTATACTCTCAAGCATTTTACTTACATTTGAATGTTCAATCCATTGAGCTACATCATTCGCTTTAAAAAGTGGATTTTCAAAATCTCCATATATTTTAAATTCTTTTCCAAGAACTTCTCTTTGTTCTATTATTTGTAATTTTTCCATTATATCATCTCCTAAGCAATTTTTTTGACATCAATAACTTTTTCTTCCTCATCTTCAAGGTTGTAGTTCTCATCAATATCATTAGCTACCATTCCATATTTAAAATAATTCTCTCTAGTCATTTGAAATAATTTCACTACTTCGTTCTCTAATTCCATAAATGGTCTTACTCCCTTAGTTCCCTCTTGGATACCTAAGTCATTTTGAACTTTAGCAATAAGTTTCATCACTTTATCTCTTTGTTTAGTACAACCATTATCACTAGAAGTTAACTCCATAAAATACATTAATAGATTTTTTTGATTTGCTTTCATTTTTAATTCCTCCTAATTATTATTGATAACCAGAAGTTAATATGATATAATAGATTTATCAGATAACTTTCTGGTAGTGGTAGAGTGTTGTTGTCTTTGGTCGGAGAGCAACACTCTTTTAATTTTCTTCCAAAAGTTTTTCAATTCCTTTTCTTATAGCTTCACCTTTAGTTAAATTATATTTTTCACAATAATTTTTTAATTTTTCTTCTGTTTCTTCATCAAGTCTAATGCTATATCTTATATTTTTAGGATTTTCAACTTTTGGTCTGCCTGTTCTGGCATTCACTTCTTCCACCTCTCTTTCTGTCACACCTTTATTATGATTTATGCGTGACGAAAAGTCAAGATATTTTCATATTAATTTCTGATTATGTTGATAACCAAGAGAACTTATGATATAATAGATTTATCCAAGTTCACTTTGGTGTTGTAGGATATTGACTGTCTTGGCGGGGAGACAATATCCTATTTTATTTTTTTGTATACCTCTTTTAATCCCTCTATTAAGACATCTGTTTTTGTAAGATTTAGCTTTTCTACACATTCTTTTAGCATTTGATTTTCATCTTCATTTAATCTTATTTCAAGTCTTATTTTTCTTGGATTAGTTGTAGGTCTGCCCATTTTGGCATTCACTTTTTTCACCTCACTTTCGTCCGTACATATATCTTAATATAATTACGTACAAAAGTCAAGAAGTATTTTAAAATCTTTATATCATTTCTTTTTTCCTCAGATAATATTCAATTTCCAATGTTCAAATATAAATTTATTTTTTCTTTCCAATAAGTGTTACATTATATCCATCATTTAATTCTTTTTCTATTTCTTTAATAAATAATTTAGTCAAGGTAGAGTTACTTCCATCTATATAGACTATACCTTCATTTTTTTCTTGAGAGCTTTCTACTCTATCATTAATTCCTTCATCATATTGAGTAGAAGAAGAGTTATTATCTTCATTATCTGTATCTTCTTCAGAGTCAACACTATTGTTGATAGTTGCTGCAGCTACTCCAAAAGAAGCGGCAACAGCAGCATTTTGTGCAGCAGATACAAAAGCGTTTTTAGCTCCACTATAATTATTAGCAGCAATATATGATAATCCTAATGCTGTATCTGAAACAGCTCTAGCAGCATGTTCTTGCCCTTTTGCCATTAATAACTCAGCTAATTGCAACATAGCAAACTTTTTAAAATCTTCCAATGATTTAATTTGCCCTTGTGCTAAAGCTGTGTAGGTGTCCATAATAGCTCCTGCTGACCTCTCATATATATCAACTTCATAATTAGATGCCCATTTCTCCCAGTTGAATTTTTTATTTTTATTAGCTTGTTCAAGTTTAAAAGTATTTTCTTCCTGTTTAATCTTATTTTTATTAATATCTATAATAGTGTCAGCTAGTTCTTGCTCAAATCCTGCATTGGACTCATAGAAAGCTTTTCTTTGCTCTAATTGAAGTGCTTCTTGCTCTAACCTTTGTTGTTCCAACTCTAGTAATCTAATATTTTTATTTTTCTCTATATCTTCTACACTTAATTTTCCCTGGTTATATAAATCAACCTGTTCTTGTAGAAATAGCCATTCATTCTCCAATAGGCTAGCTTGTTGCTCTTTTCTAGCTTGTAATTGAGCATCCAACATAGAATCTTCTCCTACATCATTCCTTTCAGTAGAAAATCTTTGTTGGATATTTAATTCTACTTCAATTACTTTTTTCTTAAACTCATTAGCCTTTGTTAAATCATCTATATTTCTATAATAATCTTCCATTTGTTTTAAACTTGCTAAATTAGCTTTTTGTTGCTCCAAATAAAGCTCATTTTCTTTATTTTTAATATTCCTGTTATATTCCTCTTGGTTGATTATTCCTAATGATAATAAATTTTGTTGGCCAGCTATATAATCTTTTTTATCTTGGAGATACTTAAGCTCATTAGATTTTAAGGTGTCATTATGTTCCTCTAATCTACTTTCTTCTTGAGCTCTTAAATCTTGTAGTTGAGTATTCTTTTTATTTTCGCTCTCTACTATTTTTTGATTAGTTTCTTCAACTTTTTTAGCTGCCTCTTCCCTAGTTTTAATTTCTCTTTCTATATTTTGTATTTTCCAAGTAAGTTGATTTTTTTCATCATTAAGCTTGTTTTCAGTAGGAATTAAGGTCATAGATTTATTAGGATTTGTTTTTAATAACTCTTCTCTTTTCTTTCTAACCTCTTCTAATTCCTTTGTTACTCCCTCTAATTTCTTTTTTAAATCAGGAAGTTCTTTTTCTCTATCTAGTTGAATTTCTAAAGAGTTATCTTCTCCATCAATGGCCCTTCTAATAGTTTTTACAAAATTGAGTAAACTTTCATTTTCTACAACAGATTTTACAAACTTACTCCATCTATTATCCATAGCTATTACAAGCTTTTCCCATTCTGATTGAATATTATCTGTTGCTGTTCTATAAGCTGTTTCCAATTCTCCTGAACTACTAGCCACTTTTTCTAACTTATTAGCAAAATTTTCAGCATTTATTCCTGTAAGATTTAAAGCTGCACTTCCAGCTTCAACTGATGAAAAGAGGTCTACAACTGATTTATTAGATTTTTTAGCATATTCTTCCATCTTTATCATAGCTTCTTGAAGAGTTCCACCATTTGCTATAAATTCAGTAAAGCTTTGACCTGATAATTTTTCAAAGTTATCAGCAGCCATTTGTCCTTCTTTGGATAATTCTGATAGCATAGACTTTAACATTGTTATTGTCTTGGCTGTATTATTACCATTTACAGTCATTTGAGCTATTGCTCCACCTACATCATTAAGAGATACTCCAAGAGCTGCCGAGATTGATGTTACATCTCCAAGTTGGTCCCCTAACTCTCTTACAGTAGTTACACCCTCATTTTGAATTGTAAGTAACCAGTCAGCAACCTTTCCAGCTTCACTCATTTCCATTTTATAAGCATTGATAATAGAAGTAATAGTTCCTACTGACTGTTCAACAGTAGCTTGCCCAGCTATAGCTGTCTTAGATGCTGTTTCAAGAAATCCTATTAAATCTCCTTTTCCTACTCCTGATGATAGAGCTTGGTAGGCAGCATTTGCTATCTCTGTTTTACTTGCTCCAGTTTTAAGAGATAGTCTTTCAAATTCATCTCCATATTTATTTAACTCATCTCTTGATACTTTAAGAAGAGTATTTACCATTCCAAGTTGTTTTTGATATGCCATTACTTCTTTAGTAGTGACTCTAAGTTTATTAGCTACATATATTGCAGCAGCTGCCATAGCTCCTTTAGCAATAGTTGCTGCATTAATAGATTTAGTCATCTTTCCAAAGGCACTATCTATTTTATTGGTAGTTCCTTCAGTTTGATTTTGCATTCCCTTTAAGCCTTGACTATAGTTACTGGTGTCAAGAGTAGCCATATATTGTAATAAATATTCATTTGAATAAGGTATCATAAAGCTCCTCCTTTAGTCATAGCTTGTAATTTCTTTATATTAAAGAAATCTATTCCTCTAACAACTTTAACTCCATTATTTTTAAAATCTTCTTTATATCCATTCAATAGTTTTGTGTATTTTCCTTTATCTTTAGAATTTAGATTTATATGATTATCAACTATAGCTGATAAATTTAAACTTTCTTCTGCTTCTAAAGCTTTTATTCCTTCTAGTATTGAATTAAATATAAAGAAATTAGTATTCATAGCTTCATTTAGTGATGTTGAAGTATTTTTACAAAACTTTGCTATTCTATATGACATATTTATATAGATATCATCTGAGCTTTCTTTACTTTCCTTTTCTCCAGTATTTTCATTTCTTGACATCATCTTAAAGCATTCTTGAAGTACAGTTACTAATTCTATAGTTGTAAGTTTTTCAACTTCAACTATGTCATCAGATAATGTCTTTATATAAATATTACATATTTCTCTTATCTCCATTTTTTCAAAATCTATACTGTTTAGATATAACCAATCTTTAACAGTAGGTTCTCTAATTGTTATAAATCTTATTCCTAAAGAAATAGTTTTATTTCTTGGAATTAAATCTTTTATATCTCTTATAAATATCCCCATATATTCCCTCCTCTCTTAAGTTCTTTATAATACCTCTATCAATTAAGATAGAGGCACTGAAAAAACTTAAGCTTTTGCTGTGTAATTTCCCCAAGTATATACTAATCCTTTTGTTGGACTTTCTTCAGCTATATCTGTTGAGAAGTTAAATGTTAAAGCTACTTTAGGTGTATCTTCTGTTTTAAAGTTAATTTGAGTATTAACTAGACAAGATACTCTAGGTCCTGTAATATCAAAGTCTGTTGAATCTCCTGCTGATAATGGATGTACTTTTAACTTTCCAAATTTAAGTGGTTTTCCTACTGTTGTAAATCCTACTCCAGTAGTTCCTTCAATATAAGTGTTTGATAATTTAGGTAATACACTTAAATCTAAAGGAATAGTACATGTAAGTGTAACTTCTCCTGGAATTACATTTGCTATATATGGTCCTTGCATTTGGTCTACTTCTACAGAGTATATTTCAAACCCAGCACTAAATAAAACTTCCTCTTCTTTCAGTGTAAGTCCTAATACAACTGGGCTCTCTTCTCCTTCAAGAGTATATTCAATCTTACAAGGTCCTAATGGATATTCTTTCATTGCTACCTCCCTTTAAGTAATTATTTCTACATCTTTGTTATCTTCATTTCTTAAAGCTTTAGCTTTAATCTTTACACTATGAGTACCTTCAGTTTTGAAATTAAAATTAATTTCAAGAGTTATAACAGCCCTCAATAACTTTATTCTTACAGAATTACTCATAGTTACTATCTCTATAACTCCTTTTTTTACTAGTGTTTTTACATCAGGAGTTATTCCAAAAGTATTAATAGAGTTTTCATCTAATAATACTGTTGTTTCAAAAGTAATATTTCTACCTAATTCCAATATCTCCTTTATATCTGGGCTTTCATCAGTCTTTATCTCTTGTGTAATAGCTTGTAATTTTAAAGATGTACTATCAGTTTTTAATGTGTGTCCTATATATTTATCATTGAAATATACTTGACAAGGACCTAATTCGAATATCTTAACCATCTTTTCCTCTGAATATATATAATTTTCTTATTTTAGGTTTGTCAGAGGTACTTTCCCCCTCTGATAATTGAGCTTCTCTTATTCTTTTGAGATTATCTCTAAAGTTAACCATAAGGTCTGCTGCTAAGTCTATATAATCTGGATGAGCTATCATTTCATGTAATTTAGCTGTTACATAGCTCTTACATAATCCTGTAACCAAGTCTTGTCCATTTGTTAGCTCAAGTGTCTTGGTTAGGTTAACTGATGAATCAATAACTCCTATAGCTTCTCTTTCAAACTCTTCAGCAACTTTATTAAACTCATCTTCAGAGTATTGAGAATAAGCTAATAAGATATTTTTTACTGGAACAGGCATAAATTTATCATTTAGATATTTAAAAGCCATTATCCCTCCTTTCTCAAGGAGAAGAGGGAACTTCCCTCTTCAATATTAAGATATAGTAACCTTATATCTCTCAAATTTAGTTGTTGATAATACAAGAGGCATTGGAGCTGATTTACCCCATAGTCCTTTACTACCAGTAGTTTCCTCTACTTTAGTATCTCCAGCTATTACTTTGGATCTAACTAAAACTGATTCATTCTTTGCTACATCTCCATAAGTAAGACAACCATATCCAACTGCTAAGTTATTAACATTAGATAAAATAATTAGATTTTTAGTATCTATCTCTTTATCATCAGTTCCTTTAGCATTTACTAGAAGTTCTACTTTTTGAGTTCCAATCATTAAGTATGGCTCATTTCCATCAACTCTAAATTCAACTTTATTTATATTTTGTCTAGTATCATTAGCTTCATTTTTTATAGCATTAAATATGTTTTCTCCTACTTCGATTTCAGGCCACATTCCATGTTTAGTTTGATAAGCTAAAGCAAGTTTTAAAACTTCATCAACAAAAACAGTTGTTCCATTAGTCCAAGAAAGAGGTTTATCTGCTTTAACTCCTACTTCATGAGCTTTCTTATTTTTGTCAGTATAAGTACCCTTTAAATAAACTTCAGCACATTGTTTTTCAAATCTATTATCAATAGCAGCAGCAATTAGTCTTGAATATTTAGCTTCCATTTGTTTAATTGTAGGAATTTCGGCTCCTGTTTTTGTGTACATAGGAACACCAGCTTTTATTTGGATTAAATCACTAGCTGAATAAGGAAATTGTCCTCCAATAATATCAGGTTCAAACTCAATAACTCTATATCCATCTTTACCAAGAATAGGTAAAACTTCTGTTCTTCCTACAATTCCAGCTGTTACAAAGTGATCTGTTAAATCTTCTATTCTTATTTTTTCTGTTGGAGATAAGTATTCGTTTCCAGAGTTTATGAATTTTTTTGAGTATCTTTTTGGAATATTTAATTTTTGTGACATCTCAGCTATTAGAGATATTAAGTAAATCATTCTTTTATTCATTTATTAAGCCTCCTCTGTTCCTTCAATTTTAGTTGTTAAAATAACTCCAGCTACTTTTAATTGGTGTATAGCTGTAAAATCAGATTCCCATTCTATTCCTTGAATATCTTCTTTACCAACAACTACATAAGTAGAGATATAACCAACATCATCAGCCTCTGCTGTAGTATCTGCTCCCATATATAGTCCTGCTATAACTCCTTTGTTAGGGTCATCTTTCACATAAGCATAGAATTTACCATCTGTTTTGTCTTGAGCTATAGGTTGTAAATGCTTCACTGCCCCTGCTCCCATTGTTACTTGCATATCAGGTTGTAATCTGATAACTGCTTTGTCTTTTAAATTTTCTGTTTTTCTTTCAAAAGTTGCCATTCTTTATACCTCCTTAAAATGATTCAGCTAACTCTTTAGCTTCTTGTACTGGGTCTTTATCTTCTGAAAATTCTATTCCACTAGATATATTTTTGAATAAGTGTGCAAAAGGGCCATCTTCCTTAGAGAACTCTTTTAACATATTGGCTATAGTTCCCTTTTTTCCCTCAGAGAACTCAATAATATTTGAGTATTCTTTCTCATCAAAAGCTTTATCTATTCCAAATTCAATAAACGAATGCATTACTGGGGGGAACATTTTAATAAATTTTTCCTTAACTTCTTTTTTCTCATTTTCTCTAGTAAACTCTGCTCTAACTTTCTCATACATTTCATCTTGAGTTAGATTTTCTTTTTTCTTTTCTACTAAATCAAAATTAAGAATAGAAGCTATATTTTTTAAAGTATCAGTATTAAACTCAGTTGTTTTTTCTACTGTATATCCAGCACCTCTTAGTTTATCTACTGCTGTTTTTTCACTATCTTTTTCCCATAAAACATCAAATAAATTTCCTAACTTTATTTTTGATGCATCAACACCTTTAATATAGCTTGTAAATTCATCAATCTTAGCTTGGTCATCTTCTGCAAACTCTATTATTTGAGTTTCTTCTATTGAAGTTAAGTCTTGGGAAAACTCACTAAAAGACTTATCTAAATCTTTTAAATGAGGTGGTGCATATCCTAATATTGCTAAATGGTTAGGATTACCATCACTTCCTATTCCTATTGAAAGATTAGGATATTGCTTCTTAATACTTTCTCCAAAAGAGTTATAATTGAACTCTCCTATTAAATATCCGTTCTCATCTACATCAGTTACTTTACAAGTACCAGCGACTGGAATAGCTGTTATAGGATAGCCATTCTTTTGCCAATCTCCTATATGTCCAGCTGTTATTGAGAACTCTTTACCTATCCAACTTTTAAGGTTTTCTACTGTATAGTTTCCCTTTGCTCCATAGTTTCCAGCTTTAAATATTTTTGGCATTTCCTTCTTCCTCCTTATTTTTCTAATTTAGGTCCCTAGAAAATATATTTCTTATTTTTACCTTTTCTTTCTCTAACTACTCCCCATATTAATCCACCTACTGTTCCTATAGCTATTCCTATAAATAAATATCCTACTGGTGTTACCATACTATCATCTCCTTATAATTTACCTGTTTTTAGATATTTTCTAATTATAGCTGCATATGCTATCTTTTGATTATTACTAAATCCTATAAACTCCCTAGCTGGTTTATCTCCCCAAGGAGAAGATACTTCTCTTTTACGAGTATGTTGTCTTACTCTTTCAGTTCTACCTCTTCTCCTTCTAGTATGCTCTCTAACAGTTTCAGTTACTTCTGTAGTTCCCAATTCTCCTTTTTTTACAGCAAAGTTTTGATATGCTGCATATTCTTTATTAGTTCCTACTACTGCAATAGTAGGAGTTACTCTTGAAGTAATACTAGCTCGTAACTCTCCAGTATCAACTAAAGGTTTATTACTTCCCTTTCTTCTTCTTGATATAGTTACAAGAGAGAGTGGAGCCCATGCTTCTCCATTTGGATTTTTACTAAGTCTAAATCTAAAATCAACTTTAGTTTGCATATCTCCAGCTATATATCTCATCAAAGGAAGAGTTTTTTCAGAGTTTATACTTAGTTTTTCTAATCCTTTTAGAACTACTTTTCCATTATTTGTTACATTGAACATAACTCATCACTCCATTAGAGAAAGTTGTTTTAAAGCAGAGTTTACTTCCTTTTTCAATTCTTTTACTTTCTCATCTTTTTTCTGTAAAGAAGTAGCTAATGCATTGACTTGATTTCCTTTGAATTCTCCAAGCTCATTTTTTAAGTCTAAAATGGATTTTCCCATTGTTTTATGAATAGTTAATCCATATTCTTTTACATCCTCTTTACTTAAAGCAATTCTCCTACTTCTACAACCGTGATGATTAGGTGGCAAAAAGTTCTTCCAAAAACTATGGTCCAAAGGATATACAAGTCCATCTAAAGATTTACATAAATCTGTTGTTCTATTATCTCCAACAGCATCATACATTCCATAAGGTTTATTCTTTTTATTAAGTTCTTGATTATAGAAAGTACCAGCATTATAAGTAGTCATTAAATTATTTCTATAAACTAATTCCAAGTACCAAGGATTATTTCCAAATCCTGATTTATTTAAAACATCTTCTGACATCTTTAACCAATCTTTAAAAGTCTTTCCTTCATTTAAAGTTGAAAGTAAATTATTGTACAAAGCTTTGGTTACTTCTAAGCTTGTACTTTTCTTTATGTAAAAATAACTTTCTTGTACTTTAGCTGAAATCTCTTCCAATTTGTCAAAGAGTATAGGAGATTTATTTAAAAAATATTGTATAGCTTCTTCATGCTTTAATTTAAAAGGATTGATATTTTCCTGTGGTAATAAGACACTACCACTAATAACTAAATCATCTAAATAACCTTTTAAAAAACTGATAAGCATTTTATCTTTTAAAGAAGTCATATCTAAAACTATATTTTCTAAATCTTCTAAGGTTTTTATATTTTTTAATTTTTCCTTTAACTGTATTGAAATATCTTTGAAAAAATCTCCAAAACTTTCTTCAATCTCTTGTAATAAATTACTATCTTGTTCTTTTATCCTTTCTAGTAGTTCATCTAACTTATTTTTTGAGAACTCACCTTGTATTCCATTGATTATAGTAGGTGTAGAACTTTCTTCGAGTGAAACTTCGTCTATACCTAAATACTCTGCTAAATAGACTTTAGAGAGCTTATAGCCAATATTTGATAATTTCAACATATTATCAAGTTTTATTGACTTCAAATTTTCTTTTTCTTTCTCTTGTTCTACCTTGTCAGCTTCTGTATATATCTTTTCAAGGACAAATTCAAAATCTTTAGGATTATATCCAAAGAACATAGAATCAATTTCTAAAAGTTGAAATAATGAATCTGTAACAAATTTACATATCTCTTCTACTACTTGCTCAAATCCATCTTGGTGTACTTGTCCTAAAGAATAACTTCCAGCTCCTCCACCATTATCCATAGTGAGAGTAGAACCAAGTATATTTTGAATAAGCTTTTCTTTTTCTCTGTTCTCTAACTCTGTATAAATGCTAGGGTCTAAGTCAGATAACTTTATAAAGTCTATAACTTTCTTTAAGTCAAACTCTTCATTAAAGTCAACAGGTGCTCCTATACTAGAAGCTCCTCTTATATTTTCAACAGATTTTCTAAGTACTTCTCTTTCCTTTTCTTCCATATTTACATCATAGGGATAGATAACAATAAGGTCCCCATACTTTTCAGCTATCTCTCTAAGCTGTCTTTGAAACATAGATTTATCTAAGAAAGCTTGTTGACAACACTCAAATATACTTGTTCCAGTAACTCTAGCTGGATTCCACTTATGTATACATAAAAGGAATTTTTCTCTAGTTAAAGGAATTTTATTTGAACCTACCTTTATTTCCCATTCTTTAGTTCTAGTATCATAATTGATATAGTCATAAGGAATAGGGATAAGAGTATCTATTGAAAAATCTTCATTATAGACTATCTCAAAACAGCTATATCCAAAATACCTAGCTGTGATTAAATGGTTTATAATTCTATTGAATTTAATACCTGAAAATCTTTGTTGAATTTCTTTTTCTAAATCACTCATATCAGGATTTTTAGCATAAGGAAGTATTTTCCTACCAGCAACAGCTCTTTCAAGTTTTTGAAGTGCTGAAGCTATATCTATATCATTAATAATCTTTTTTACACTTTCACTATTGAGAGTTTCATCATAAGTATTAGATTCTTGAAATAATTTAACTACACCTGATATAAGTAGTTCTTTTTTAGCCTTTTTTATATCTTTTTCTATTTTTCACACCTCCTTTTATTTTTTATTGGTAATAAATTTAAAGTTATCTTTATTAACATTATTTCTAATCAATAGTGGTTCTATTGAATATCTCCAAGCATCTATTAAATGGTTGTAATTATCTATAGGTTTATTTAATGATTTACCAGTTTTTTTATCTGTATCCCATACATAGTTTTTTATCTCTATGATGAAGTTTTTACACTTAGGATGTATAAAGACTTTATATCCTTGTAGATATTGGATACCAAACATAATACTATCTGGCCCTTTGACAGAACTTTTAATTCTAGGAACTCCATTTTTCTTCATCCATTTAATAGATTTCTCTTCTGCAGAATCTGCTACTATAACTGATTTTGAGTACCCTTTATATTTAATAAGTTCCACTATATCCTCATTAAACATACCTGTTTGATAATGTTCATCTATAATATAGATTTCTTTTTCATCTTCATTTACTAAGCTAACTATTAAAGCAGTAGGATCATTTGTAAAACCATAGTCAAGTCCTATACAAGTTAGATATTTACCAGTTTTTATAAGAGTATTGATATCAAAATTTAATACTTCCCATCTATAAAAGACAGTTCCTTCACATATTCCCCAATTACCATTTCCTTCTATTTCAAATCTTCTTGGATTTTCTTCTTTCATCAGATTAAATACATTAAGGTCAGCTTCATCAAGGAACTCATTAGCTCTAAAATTAGTAGTTATAGCTAATATATCCTTGGTATTCTTATGAATTGCTAATCCTTTAGTTAAAAGATTATCTTTATCTTCTTTTCCACCTTTAAAGAATCTATCATTTAACCAATGAGTTTCAGACCAAGGGTTAAAAGTACAAGTAATTTGTTTAAATAAGTGATTTGGAACAGCTCCTCTAATAGAAACATCTATCTTATTGAAGTCATCTTCATTTTCTATTTGGTACATTTCTTCAAACCAAGCCCAACATAAATATCCAACATCTACTGTAATAGAAGTTATTTTTAATGGGTCATCTAATCCTCTAAATATAATCTTTTGCCCAGTAGGTATATATGTCATTTCCATTGGTGAAGTAGTACATTTCCATAGATGATAGACTTTTAATCTTTTCATAGCAGTTTTTAATTGAGCAAAGGTACTTCCTCTGTGAGTATCAAATACTTTTCTTACAACTAATAAGTTACTTCCAGGAAGTTCCATAAGTTTAGTTATATACCATAAAGCTGTGGTATAACTTTTCTTACTTCCTCTTCCACCTTTTACTATTCTGTATCTCCCTTTAAAATTCCAAAATGTTGCATATCTTTTTCCTACAATATTAGGAAGATAAACATATTCAGAATTCTCTTTAGTATTAATCTTCAAGCTCTCCACCCCCTGCTATAAAGATAGGTTTTTTATCTTCTATTTTTTCAGTTTCTTTAGTATCTCTTTTAATATTCAATCTCATTTCAGGAATACCTAATAATTGAGCTTGACCCTCTATTGTCTTTTGAACTATATTAACTACTGTATTAAAGATTTCAGCATCTT
>OGNW01001038.1_pt1 | contig 17891 bp, 15 predicted proteins | sample 1573591 | NCBI WGS metagenome assembly OGNW01 (sample SAMEA2581894, study PRJEB24529) | metagenome | biome: Human gut stool | place: China | collected 2011
GTTACGAAGGAATACAAGAGATAGAGGAATTAAAAGAACTTATACACTATATAAGCAAAGAAGGAATAAAAAGAAGAGATTTAACTACTATAAAAAATAAAGAGAGTTTGCTTGAATTTTTAAAGATAAATCTATCTCCAAGACATAATGAGGAGTTTAAAATACTATTTTTAAATAATGCTAATAAACTTATAGCTGAAAAGACACTGTTTTATGGAACTATAGATAAGTCAACAGTATACCCAAGAGTAGTACTAGAGGAAGTATTGAGATATAACTCGGCAGGAGTAATATTAGCACATAACCACCCAAGTGGAAATCTTAAACCAAGTAAACAAGATATCCAACTGACAGAAGCTCTTCAAGAGTTATTAGAAAAGATAAATGTAATGGTGTTAGATCATGTAATAATAGGGGATGATGAGTATTTTAGCTTTAAAGAAGAGGGGTTAATATAAAATGTACTCATTATGAGTACGTTTTTTGATATAAATATGTTGATGAAACATTGAAAAATATAGGTTTATAATTTGGAAAAATAAAAAAAATGTTCCTTTTCTGCACTTTGGAAAAAGTTGTATAATTATAGTGATAAGGAAAAATAAGGAGGGAGTATGTGAGAAGGAAAGTTAGAGTCACATTTCCTAAGCTTGTTCAAGAGGTTTTACAAGCAGATAGAGAGTATTTTGAGATGAAGGGAGAAACTTTATTCAACCTTATAGTTGAAGGATTAGGATTTGAAAGAGGATTAGAATTAGGGTTAGATACAGTAGATGAGAAAAAGTCAATTATATTTTCTCTTAATGAAAAAAATACTAAACTTTTTCCAGATATGCTTAAATTAAGTCATGTTGAAGAAGAAGGAGTATTTTTAAAAAATTTATTTATAACCTATGCTAATTTACATCCAAGTATAAGGCAAAAGATACTCTTTAAAAATCTGTTTATTCATTTAGAACAGGCAGTAAAGAAGAAAAAGAAGATAAAGATATACTATCAGGGAAATCTATGGGAAATAATAGGAATAGCTTTGGAAAGGGATATATCTACAGGATATTCATTTTTAAGAGCTAAGACAAGAGATAAGGAATATCAATTTGAAGTTAAGTACATAGAATATATAGCATAAAGGAGAGGATTGTTATGAATGAAAAAGAAAATTTGAATGAACAAAATATGGAGGTGGATCCTAAAAAATTAGAGAAAAAATTTTGTGAATATTGTGGGAATGAAATAAATCCTGAGGATAAGTTTTGTAGTAAATGTGGGAAAAGTACTGAAGTAAGAGAGAAAATCCCATTAATTTGTCAATGTGGAACTCCTTATCAAGAAGGACAGAAATATTGCTCTAAATGTGGAGTTAAATTAGAAAAATCTTTATTGGATAAAATAAAGATAGAAGATTCTACAATTGTAGAGGATGAAATAACAGATGAGGATATCAGAGAAAATAAAGGAATGGCAGTTTTATGTTATTTAGGGATATTGCTATTAATCCCATTACTAACTAAACCACAATCAAAATATATAAGATTTCATTCAAATCAAGGAATAATTTTAATGTTAGCAGGAATAATCCTAACAATAATTTTTATAATTCCTATTTTGGGATGGATAGTAGGATTATTAGGATATATCTTTATAGGAGTTTGTGGAATTATGGGAATTATCAATGCAATTAAAGGAAAAGTAAAAAGATTACCATTGATAGGAAAATATAACATATTAAAATAAGGGAGAACAAGAATGAAAAAAGTTATAAAATTATTATTATTATTATTAGGAAGTTTATTTTTCTATTCTTGTGGAGATGAACGAGTTATTCCAGAAATGAAAAGAACTCCAGATGGAAAAGTTATTGTTTATAATTCACTTAATGGTAAAAATTTGAATGGAAGTTATGAGCTTACAAATATTGATGGTTTAGGAAATGTATATATTTCAGAGATAAGTAAATTTAAAAAAGGATTATATCATGGAGAAAGTAAGAATTTTGGAAGTGATGGTGGATTAATAAGAGTAGCTAATTATAAAAATGGAGTATTACATGGAAAATTTAAAGGAATGCAAATTGGAATGTTTGGAATGCCAGGTTTTTATATAGAAGAAGTAAAATATAAAGATGGTAAAAAAGATGGTAAATGTATTTTATATTATACAGATTTACAATATACTTCTCAGCTTGAAGCAATAAATAAGTTAGTAAGATTTGGATATGATGGAATTATGCATGGAAAATATCAAGAAGTTGAATATGACAATGGAGTTTTAGATGGAAAGTTTAAAAAGTGGTATAAAAATGGAAATTTAATGGTTGAAGGAAAATATAAAGCTGGAAAAAGAGTTGGAGAAACTAAAACTTATGATGAAAATGGGAAAATTGAAAAAATATGCTTTTATAAGGATGAAGTATTGGATGGAAATTATGAAACTTACATAGATGGTAAATTATTTGAAAAGGGAAAATATAAAAATGGTATAAAAATAGGGAAATGGCAAATAGGAAAAGAGGGAAAAGCTGAATATGATAATGAAGGAACTCTTTTAAGTAGTGAAGTCTATTTTCCAAATGAAAACGAGATATATTTAGAGAAGAGATCATTTTTAGATTATGATGGTGTATATGATGTAGAACAGTATAACAAAGATAAAAAATTAATAGCAGCATTTATTTCTAATGGAAATAATAATGTATTAGAACGATTATATATAGAGAATGCTATTCCAAATACATTTGCTATTAAGTATTTTCCGAATGGAAATATGAAAGAAAGAGTATGGCTTGGTGATTTAAAAGATAATCCAGAATTTAAAAAACAAGAATTTTATAGTTCTGGGAGATTGAAAGGAGAGATTATAAACTATAATAATGCAACATTATTTATTAATATTCCAGATGCTAAAATGGAAAAATCTCTTTATACAATAATAGTAAAAACGAATGAATATCAATATAAAGAAATTTTATCTGACTTAATTTTTGCAGATTTTATGGCAATTACACGAAACTCTGATAATTCAATAATAGAATATTATGAAGATGGAAAAACAGTAAAATCTTTTATTAAAGGTTGTTTGCTAACAACTCAAAATGAAGCTAAAAATTGGGAAAATCAATATATTAAAGAATTAAATATTCCTCTAGATGGAGATAAAGTAAGAAAATTACATGTATATGCTCCTGCTATTACTTGGGATCCATCAGATGAAGATGATAGAGCTTATGGTGAAATTGTATCTTTTGATAAAAAAGGAAATATAACTAATATAACAAGATATTATGCTCGATTTACAGGTAGCGAAGGATGGAAAAGAGTTGAAAAAGATGTAACAGAAACTAGAAAATCTAAATATGATTATCTACCTGAGTATTTTAATAAAATTTTAAATAGTGGAAAAGCTCAAAATTAAAAATAAATTTAAGGAGGAGGAATTATATATGAAAAAATTAATATTTATTTTAATTATGCTAATGGGAATATTAACAGGTTGTGATAATAATGAAGGACCTTTTACTGAAAGGATGGAAAATGGGAAAAGAGTTTTATATAGTGGAGATAAACCAGCAAAAGGAGGAGTATCTCTTACAATTACAAATAAAGCAGGATTACAAGTAACTGTTTCTGAAATTGAATATGATAAAGGAAGACCTACAGGAAACTTTACATTATATAAAGCAGATGGAACAGTAATGTTAGAAGCAAAAGGGAAATGGGAAAATGGTTTATATAATGGAAATATAAAAGAAACATATAATGATTCAGAATATGTTGAAGGAAAAGGAAAATTTCAGTTACCTGAAAATTTTGTTCTAAATTATACTGGTCAAAGAAGAGGGTATAATTCAGGATATCTTTTTGAGAATGAAAATTATAATGTTGCTCAAGATACTTTAGTAGATGGAAAAGCAACAGGATATAAAGGGAAAAAAGTTATTTTAGAAATTGAAAAGAAAGATTATAAAACTATTAAAAATGTTATTTATAATGAGGATGGAACAGTGAGAAACTAATAAAAAACATAACAATACTAATGTACATGTAACTAGGAGGTATTGTTATGAAGAGAAAATTATCGTATAGAAAAGCTAAGAAAGGAGTTGCAGAACAGTATGGTATTTCACTCACTAAAGATATGTTAAAAGTTCTTGATATAACAAAGGATAGTAGAGAGGTTATTATATCAATAGACAGTGAGAATAAAAGTATCATAATAAAGAAATAGTAATCATTTTAGGAAGGTAATAAGCCTTCCTTTTTTTATTACATAACAATATACATGTATAAGTTAGTAAAAAACACTAACAAAAGTAATGTCTAAGAAGATAGAAAAATCATGAATATTTTTTTATTTTTCTTGTCAGTAAACCTATCAAATATAGGGGTACTATATTTATGGAATATTTATGTTATTACATCTAATAATGAAAAATAACATAAATTTGGTTAAAATGCCTTTTTCTTTATAATATATAACTAATGAAAAAGTAGATAATGACATTATGTCACTACCTATTTTTATTTAATAGAGAGCATAAAAATAAAAAAAAGTTAGTATATAGTAATCCGAAAAAGGTAATAATCCTTCTTTTTTTCTTCAAAAAACATTTTAAAATAACTACATTTATATTGTATTTTAGTAAATATATATACAAAAATAGTGTATAAAAAGCTAAAAAATAGAAAATAAATTTTAGAAAATTTAAGTGTTTTTTAAGAAAAAGCGGGGGATTTTTCATTGAAAATAGTGGTTTTTATAGTAATTTATTGCAATTTTTTAAAAAATAAGGAATAAATTACAAAAATTTTACTCACTATAAATACATTAGTAATCATATTAATACTTACATAAGTATGAATAGATGGTAAATATGTATTTTCTTGGAAGCCCTCTCTCTCCCCAAAAAGAGAGGGAAAAGAAAATACATATAAAATAACATTAAAGATAAATAATTAGGAGGTTAATAATGAAAGCAGGTTTAGATACAATTTTAATAACATTATTCATAAAAGATAGTACAGGAGAAAATTATATAGAAGTAGGAATGAAAAAAGTAAAAGAATGTTTAGAGAAATTGAGATATTGTAGTAATGTAGAAGAGAAGACTATAGAGAAAGAAGATAGCAATATTAAAAAAATTAACTGTATATTATCTTATCCACGGTTTTATGCAAAAACTAATGCCCATTTAATAGAGAAGAAAGAAGAGTGTATTAAGGTACATAGAGAGTTTATAAGAAAAATAGAGAGTACAATAGATGAGATACCTAATGAGGAAATGAGATATATTCATAAGAAAAACTTTAAAGAAAATTTAAAAATAAAGATAACAAGAGTAGATATTCCATTTACATTTGATTTAGAAGATCAAGTTTTTAAACAGCAATTAGGATTATTGAAGTTTTTAAAGGAAGTATATAATGAGAAAGTAAATAGAGGAACTGCAGTAATTATAAGTAAAGAAAATATAGAAAGTTTAATTATGGCTGATAGTAAAAATATAAAGGCATATAATAAAAAAATAACTATATATGATCAAGAGAAAAAGTTCAAAGATATATATGGACATAATCCTAAAGTTATAGAAAGAATACTAAAAGAAAATCAGAATTTAAAAAATAGATTAAGAATAGAGGTCAGTAAGAAAATAAATAGGGGGGAGTTTTCTTTATCAAAATTTAAAAAATTTGATATTTATTCAACATATGTAATATCATATGCTAAATATTTACTAGAGACTCTTTTTGATGAAAATTTAATTCAAGAAATTTTAAATAGAAGACAGCATGAATTAGAAATAAAAATAGATGGAATGGATTGTAATAAGTATCAAGTTTTTATACTGGAAAACTTGGAAATTATAGTAGACTATACTCTTGTAAGAAAGGCACTGATGAATGCAATAGAAAATCAAAATACGGCATATAAAGCATGTGAAGTAACTAGAAAAATACTGAAAGAAATATCAACGAGACAAGAGATTGAGTATTTTAATGTATTAGATAAGATAAAAAAGATTAGAAAGGAATTAAAAAAGATAATAAAAAAGGGAGTGAAAGTAAATGAGTAAAAATCAACTAGATTTAAAAATAAGACCAATAGTAGGGGGGATAGAAAAATATTATGGGAATAAAATTTGTGTAGTATCTTCATTGGGAGCATTGTATGTTAATGTTAAGGAAAAAGTTTATCCCCTAGATATTTCTGGAGAAAGATTTATTATCAATCCTGAGGGTCTAAAAAAAATTAATATCTCAATACCAGAGATTATAAAAAAGGAAGAATTTCCTAATAAAGTAGAATACATAATTCCTTTTATAGATAGAGAGTTGATAAATGATTTAGAGGAACCACTTTATTTAAGTGATCAATTTTTAAAGTATCTTATCTTGAAATATAGGGATGAAAAGGCTTTATCTTTTTCTAAAGAACTAATAGAAGAATTTAATGAAATAATATCTAGAGAAGATATTTATGATAAGATCTTATGGGAAGATGCAAAAAGGTTTTTAAAACCTACCTTTGTTAGATTTAAAAAAATGCAACGAGGCAAACAAACGTTGATTAAGATGTGGAAGAAGTTAAATGAAAAAAGAAAGTTCCCTAGTGTAATAAAGTTATATGATGTATATCCCAAAGTGGAAGATGGTGATTTAGAGTTACTGAGTAATTTTAAAGTTAATTTAGATATGTGGTTGACAGATGAAAATAATAGACCTGAAGATATGAAATGTATATCTATAGGGGCAATAGAAAAATTTGATTTAGTATCAATTTATATAAAAAATAACATAATAGAGAAAATAGTATTAAATGCTATAATGAAATATGAATGATAAAAAAGTATTATAGATAGTTAGTGACATAATTTTATTACATATTTAGTGTTATTTTATGATAATATTTATGATGTAATTTTTTAAAATTTTTTATCTTTTTTTTTAATTTGTATCTCTGGTTGTGATAATGTTAACTTGTTAACATTATCACAAAAGTTAACGCAAGTCAAGTTTTTATTTTATATTTCTCCTATATTTTTAATATATAATCATAATATTATATTTTATGATATAATAATGATGATAATATATAGTAAGGAGAAGAGAGGAAATGGAATATTCATTTACACAGCTTAAGAAAGAATTTGATAGATTAGGAATAGAATTAACAGATGAAAAATTAGTAAGGTTAAATCTAATATCTAGTGATGGAGAAATAACTTATGAGGGGATATTACTATCAGACCAATGTACTCATGGAATAAAGCTTATAGATTATATAGATGATGGGAAGGTAGAAGTTATTACTGGTTCTTTAGTAAATCAATATATGACTATAAAAGAAAAGTTGATACAAATATCAACTGGAATGAAATATCCTGTAAAAGCAGTGCTAGAAGTTCTTAAAAATATGATTCTACATAGAGATTATAGTTATAATGGAGATTCTATCATAAGAATGTATAAGGATATGATAGAATTTACCTCTTTAGGTGGGTTAATAGGGAATTTAACAGTTGAAGGGATAGAGTTAGGCATATCAGTACCAAGAAATCCAAATCTAATGAAAATATTTCAAGAAATAGGTTTTACTAAAGGGAATGGAGAGGGAATCCAAGAAATATTATCAGCATATAAGGAATATAAAGTAAGACCAGTATTTAAATCTATTGGTGGAGTATTCCAAGTTATTCTACCTAAGCCAGAGTACACAATCAATGGGAAGGTTATAAGTGATAAATATAGAAGAGTACTAGAATTTGTGGAAAGTAGAGGAACAGTAACAAATAAAGATATACAAGAACACTTAGAACTTAAAAGTACAAGTGTAGTGAACTATCTTAAAGAAATGTTAGAGTTAGAGTTGATAGAAAAGATTAGAGAGGGGAGAAATATAAGCTACAAGATAAAAATATCAAAATAGTCGGAAAACGTGAGAATTAAGCTAAAAAATATATTAGAAAACGTGAAAAATTATAAATTTAAAGTTGAATTGCTATCAGTGATAGTATAGGATATTATTGTGTTAAGATGTGTTAGAGTAGTGTTAGGATTGATAGATTAGTAGAAACATAAGGAAGAAATCTTAGTTATAAAATAAAATAGGGATTTTCTTTATAGTATGGTATAATAAATATCATATATCAAAGAAAGGAGAGGAATATAGCTATGAGAAAAATACCTATTGCAATAGAAGATTTTAAGGAAATTATAGGGCAAGATTATTATTATGTTGATAAGACAAAGTTTATAGAAGATATATTAAATGATGGAGCAAAGGTAAAATTATTTTGTCGTCCTAGAAGATTTGGAAAGACACTTAATATGTCTACACTCAAATATTTCTTTGATATAGAAAATAAAGATAAAAATAGAAAGCTATTTAATGGCTTATATATAGAAAACTCTCCATTGATAAGTGAGCAAGGAAAATATCCTGTAATATTTCTTAGCTTGAAAGGAATAACTGGTAATACATGGAAAGATATAATTATAGAAATCAAAGGTAAAATATTTAAGATATATAATCAATTTGAGGAAATAATTACTCCTATTTTATCAGAAAGTGAAAGTAAAATATTTAAAAGATTACTCAATAAAGAAAGTGATGAAGGAGAATTAAAAACTGCGTTATCATTCTTAACACTATTATTATACAAATATTATAATCAAAAGGTAATTGTATTAATAGATGAGTATGATTCTCCAATAATATCAGCTTATGAAAAAGGTTACTATACAGAGATGAAAGATTTTTTAAAAGCTTTTTATGGGGATGTACTTAAAACTAATGAGTATTTACAAATGGGAGTTCTTACTGGAATAATAAGGGTAGCTCAAGCAGGAATATTTTCGGACTTAAATAACTTTACAAACTACACAATATTAAATAATGAGTATAGCAATAGTTTTGGATTAGTGGAAAATGAAGTGAAAGCTATGTTAAATTATTATGATATAGGGTATGAGATGCCAGAAGTAAAAGAGTGGTATGATGGATATAGTTTTGGAAAAGATGAAATATATAATCCTTGGAGTATTTTAAAATTTGTACAAAGTAAGGAGTTAAAATCTCATTGGGTAAATACTTCTGGAAATGCTTTAATATTAAATATGTTATTAGCCTCAAACTCAACTGTATTTGATAACTTAAATGATTTGATAAATGGCAAGGATATAATGGTATATATCAATGAGAGTATAAGAATGGGAGATAATCTTTCTCCTAATAATATTTGGGAGATAATGTTATTCTCTGGATATTTAACTATTAAAGAAAAACTTAGTGAAACAATGTTTACCTTAAGAATACCTAATAAAGAGATACAAAAACTATTTAAAGGTTTATTTATAGATGCTATTTTTAGAGAGAGTAATAATGTTGGAAGTTTAATTCAAGCTTTGGTTACTAAGAATATATCTCAAATAATAAAGAGCTTAGAAGATGTAGTTGTTAATGCTATTAGTTTCTATGATACAAGTAAAAAATATGAAAATCCTTATCAAGCATTATTAGGGGGATTTTTATATGCTTTAGATGATTATTATATAATGCATCCTAATATGGAGAGTGGTTATGGTAGAGCTGATATAATTTTAGAGCCAAGAAATAAAAATTGGGCAGGATATATTTTAGAACTAAAAAGAGCTAACACCAATGATATAGAAAAAGAAGCAGAAAAAGCTTTTAATCAAATAGAAGATAAAAAATATGAAACTCTCTTAAAGAAAAATGGAGTAAAGGATATAGTGAAAATTGGTTTAGTTTTTGATGGTAAAAAAGCCATAGCCTATTATTAAAAGAGAAGTTGTTGTCATAAAATAGATTATTTATATAACAGATAATAAAGACTTAATAAAGGAATAGAATATATTTTTAATAAAATTTATGATTAAATAATATTATAAAAAAGAATAGTTTTATTTAAAAAAATCAATTTTATTAGAAGTATAAATTTAAAAAATTATTAGGTTAAGATAAAAAAAGATGATTTAAAAATATGGAAGTACTTTAAATGATAATTTAAAGTACTTTTTTAATTAATTTTATTTAGATTGCTTGATAAAGTATGAAGAGGAGATATAAAAAATTGGAATTTTATGCTTTAAAGCAAATAAAATTTCTTCTTTAACCCAATCGGATTTAAAAGTAAAAGGAGAAGTTAAAACTATTAATTTATCACAATGAATTAATTGACTTTGCAAATATTTTTGACAAGGACTTATTAAGAGGTCATCTTTATTTTTATTTATAAGTATTGAGCTTGAAAAATAATTAGGTGAATCTAAATAAATATTATCAAGAATATCAATATATGTATTTATATTTTTCTTTAAATAAAATTTTTTAACTTTAAATAAAATTTCTTTATTTATGAAAGAGTCTTTTAAAGTATAACTAATAAAATATCTCATTTATAAACATACTCCAATAATTACTTTTTGAACAAAGAAAAATTTTAAAATTGAAGAGAAAATTAATACTCCAAAAACAATGTAATAAATAACTTGTGATGAGTTAAAAAAAGCGGAACTTAATTCAATTTTAGATAAAGATTTTCTAAAATTTAGTTGGTCAATACCATTTCTTTCATATATTTTGTTTTCTTCTGTAATCATATTATTTCTAAGATTACGTTGATAATGGTATAGAAAAGAATCAACTATATAAAAAAGAAAAGTAACTACTAAACAACTAAAAAAAAGAATAGTTATATTTTTGAATGAAAATATAGAAATCAAAGCTGTTAGAGTAATTATATATAATTTTTTTACTTCAAAACTTTGCTTACTAATAGAAAGAGTAGTATTATGTAGTTGTTCTATTTGAATTTTGCTTAATTCATCTAAAATCTTTATTTTTTCATCCATAAAAATTCTCCTTTTAAATTGGTATTGATGAGTTATTATAACATAATATTAAAAATAAAAAAATATCTCATTTTTAGTTAATATAGAATTTTATTATACTTTATGTTATAATCAAAGGGAGAAATATAGACTAAAAATGGAGGATATAGCATGAAAATAGAGAAACTTAAAATCCAAAACTTTCGTTGTTATGAGAATATAGAGTTAGAATTAAAAGATAACTATACAGTTCTAATTGGAATAAATGGAGCAGGTAAAACTACTATTTTAGATGCAATCTCCATAGCTTTAGGTGGTTATATTTCTAACTTTGATGGAATGGGAATACATGGAATCAGTAAAAGTGATTCTCACTATAAAATGTATGAACTAGGAAGTAGAATAGAAAGAGAGCATCAATTTCCTGTTAAGATTTCTGCTGTTGGAAAGATAGGTAATCATGAGATAGAATGGACTAGAAGTCTAAATAAAGAAAATGGAAGAACTACTAATATAGGAGCAAAGGAAATTATAACTTATGCAACAGAGATACATGAAAATGTAAAATTAGGAAATAAAGAAATAATTTTACCATTGATAGCTTATTATGGAACTGGTAGACTTTGGATGCAAAAGAGAGAAAAAAATAGTAAAAAGAGCCAAGAAAATTTTTCTCGTTTAAAAGGTTATATTGATTGCTTAGATTCTGCTTCTAATGAAAAAATGATGTTAAGATGGTTTGAGAAGATGACCTATTTAGAATTACAAGAAGGGGAAAAAATTCCAGAACTTGAAGTTGTAAGAAAAGCTTTAAATAATACTTATGAAATAATAGATGAGAGCATAGAGAAAGCTAATTTTAATTATAAGGTTAAGAGTGGAGAGCTAGAAGTTAGTATTAAAAGAAAAAATGGAACAGTAGAAAGCCTTCCACTTAGAATACTTAGTGATGGTATAAAAAGTACTATGAGTATGATAGCTGATATAGCATATAGAATGGCTATATTAAACCCTCAATTGTTAGACAATATTTTACAAGAAACATCTGGTGTAGTTCTTATAGATGAAATTGATATGCATTTACACCCAAGTTGGCAGAGTAAGATAATAAAAGTTTTAACTAAGACATTTCCAAAAGTACAATTTATTTTTACAACACACTCTCCTAGTGTATTATCAAATATTTCCAATGAAAATATCTTGATTTTAAATAACTTAGAGATATATAAATTAACAGATAAAACTTATGGAAGAGATATAGAAAGTATAGTTCATCAAATAATGAGAACAGAAGTTAGACCTCAAGAGATAGTGGAAAAATTAAAAACTTTTAATAATCTATTAGATGAAGGTAAGATAGATGAAGCAAAAAAATTATTAGAGGAATTAGAAGAAGTATTAGGGGAAAATGATACTAATATCATAGATGCAAGAATATCACTAGATTTAGAAGAAATGGGTGTATAATATGATACTAATTAAAAAAAATCGTATTCCTTCATCTTTAGTTGAATATAAACGAACTATAAATGCTTCCTTTGATAATTTACCTAGAGAAGTAAAAGATAGATTGAGAACTTCTTTATTAAAAGAGCAAGGATATATTTGTGCTTATTGTATGAAGAAATTAGAAGATGATTCTTCAAAAGTAAAAATAGAGCATTATGTTGCAAGAAATGAGGAGAATGAATTAGAATATAAGAATTTACTTGCTGTTTGCAAAGGAAATGAGGGAGAATCTTTTGAAAGACAGACTTGTGATACAAGAAAAGGTAATAGAGAAATAAAAATAAATCCTCAAGCAAATAGTGATATTTTAACTATTAGTTATACAAGTAATGGAGAGATAAAATCAAGTAATTCAGATTATCAAAAAGACTTTGATGATACATTAAATCTTAATGATACCTTTGGATTAGTAGAGGCTAGGAAAGAAGCTTTAAATTCATTAAAAAGAAATCTTAGTAAAAGCAAAACTCATTTAACAGAAGATACAATAAGAAGAATATATACACGATACTTAGAAGCAGAAATAAAAGAATCATATGTTGGAATATTATTATGGTATCTTCAGAAAAAAATGAGATAAATTTGAGTTTATATAATTATTTGCTAAAATGCTATATAGAATTAAAAATAAGGAGTTGAAAAAATTGCTAGCTAAAATTGTAAAAGATACATTACAGCAAGATGAGAGATTAATTGAAAATGATGAATTTAATATGATTAAATTTTTTGATTTGTTAGAAAAATATGATACAAAAATATTAGAATTATTGTATCAAAATGAGGAGATAAAAAATAAATTTTTTTTAGAAATAAATGGAATAAATATTTTTAAACAAGAAGAGTTTAAATTTTTTATTCAGCAACAAAAACCTTTTAAAAATGGTTGGACAAAATTAAAAAATAGAATAGGATTATGTGATGGAAAGTATTTTTTACAAGATACACAAGACATAGTTTTAAATTTTCCATTTAAAGATTGTATTTTAGAAGGAGGACAATCAACAGATGAAGGAATAGATAGTTATTTTAACTACGAAATAACTGAATTTAAAGACCAAGAAAAGGCAAATAAGGTAGAGCTAATTGGAAAAGAAACTAAGGTAAAAGTATCAGCTAGAGGAAAAGAAAGTTATGTTATTTCTGGATTTAAAGAATACAAAACTAAAAGAAAAGAAATATTTTTTAATGAAATTTTAGCAAAAGATGAGATAGATAGATTATTAGAAAGAAAAGCTTTTACTGGTTGGAAAAAATATTCAAAAACTGGAGAAGAAATCATTGAAAATATAAGAAGAGATGAAAATGGAGTAATTAAAGAAAATTTAATAATTAAAGGAAATAATCTGTTGGCTCTTCATAGTTTAAAAAAAGAATTTAATGGAAAAATAAAGTTGATATATATTGACCCACCATATAATACAAAGAATGATAGTTTTGCATATAATGATAACTTCAATCATTCGACTTGGTTAACTTTTATGAAAAATAGACTTGAGGTAGCGAGAGAACTTTTAAAAGATGATGGACTTATTTTTGTTCAATGTGATGATAAAGAACAAGCTTATTTAAAAGTATTAATGGATGAAATTTTTTCAAGAGAATGTTTTATAAGTAATATTGCTTTAAAGGTTAGTCCACCTAATGGAGTAAAAATTACACATGCAAGTAAAACTATACTAAAAGAAAAAGAATGGATTATCTGTTTTGCAAAAACATGTAATTTTAAAGTTAATCCACAGTATATAGCTAATACGGAGTGGGATAATCATTATAATATGTTTATAGAAAACAAAAATGAATCAATAGATAAGTGGAAAGTAATTCCATTAAGTGAAAAATTAAAAAGCTTGACATTAGTTGCAGATTTAGAAGATAAAAAATTTACAAAATGGTTATATCAGAATATAGAGTGTATTTTTCAACCAGTTGCTCCTCCAAAATCAATAGAAGAGAATCCGATTTATAAAGTTGAAAAAATACAAAAAGTGGAAGGAACCAAAGATTTATATGCTTACAAAGGAAAACAAGTTCAATTTTTAAGTAAAATATTAAAAAATACGATGGATGGAGAAAGAATTGCAAAACTTGTTTGTGATTTTTGGCAAGATATACCTTTTAATAATCTTTTTCAAGAAGGAGGAGTTGACTTAAAAGGAGGGAAAAAACCAGAAAAATTAATTTACAGAATTTTAGAGTTAGCAAGTGAAAAAGGAGATATAGTTTTAGATTTTCATTTAGGAAGTGGAACAACTTGTGCAGTAGCTCACAAACTTGGAAGGCAATATATAGGAATAGAGCAAATGGACTATATTGAATCTTTAAGTGTCCAACGTTTAAAAAATGTAATTGAAGGAGAACAAGGTGGTATTTCTAAAAATATTAATTGGCAAGGTGGAGGAGAATTTTTATATTTAGAGCTTGCTAAATATAATGAAGAAGCCAAAGAAAAAATAAAAAATTGTGAAACTTCAGAAGAATTAGAAAATTTATTCGAAGAATTATACAATGAATACTATTTAAATTATAATTTAAATATTAAAAATTTTAAAGAGTTAATAAAAACTCTTGAATATAAAAATCTTTTACTAGATGATAAAAAGAAAATGTATTTATCAATGCTAGATTTAAATAGTATGTACATTAATTATGAAGATATGGAAGATGATAAATTTAAGTTATCAGATAGTGATATAAAATTAACAAAGCAATTTTATGGAGGAAAATAAATGTATCTCTATGAAGAATTAAATAATGCTAAAAAATATGTGTCAATAAAAATTTCTGATTATATAACTTCTAATTTAAAATATGAATTGTTTTTTGGGCAAAAAGAGGCACTAGAAAATCTTATTTTATTAGAAACTAAAGAAGTTAAAAATCATTTAATGTTTAATATGGCAACTGGAAGTGGAAAAACTTTAGTAATGGCATCACTTATTTTATATTATTATATGAAAGGGTATAAAAATTTTTTATTTATAACAAATCAAAATAATATAATAGAAAAAACAAAGTTAAATTTTTTACAAAGTTATTCCAATAAGTATTTATATAAGGATAAAATTATTATAGATAATAAAGAAGTAAAGATAAAGGAAGTTGATAATTTTAGTTCAAATATTGATGAAAATACTATTGAAATAAAATTTTCAACACTACAACAGTTATACTTAGATATAAACCAAGAAAAAGAAAATCAATTAACATTAGAAGAGTTACTTGATAAAGATATTATAATTTTAGCAGATGAAGCACATCATTTGAATAGTAATACAAAACAAGGAAATTTAAGATTTAAACCTGAGTCTCTTGAAGGAAAAGGAATTAAAGAAGAAGATGTAGAGACTTTTGGTTGGGAAAATATGGTTAGAGAACAACTTTTAGAAAAAAAAGGAGCAACTTTAAGAGGCAATAAAAATAAATTAATAGAATTTACTGCAACAATACCAACAGAAGAAGAAGTTGTAAGAAAATATACAGATAAAATTGTATATAAGTTTGATTTAAAAAGATTTCTTCAAGAGGGGTATACAAAAGAAATAAATTTAATTTCTTCAACTTTTGATAAAAAACAAAGAATAATTCATATGCTTTTAATAAATTGGTATAGACATGATATTGCATTAAGAAATAATATTCCTAATTTTAAGCCTGTAATTTTGATTAAAAGTGAAAATATAGAAAATTCAACAGCAGATTATAATAGTTTCTTAGAAATTATAAAAAATATAACAAATGATGATTTTAAATTTTTAGAGATATTAAAAAATAAAATAATTGGAATTAATGAAGTTAATCAAAATGGATACACTATAACAGAGAAAGTCTTAAATAAATTAAATGGGAATTATGATGAAGTTGTAAAATATATAAAAAATAATTTTAAGGAAGAAAACATAATTGTAACAAATTCTAAAATAAACTTAGACTCTTCTACTGAAATAAAATTAAATTCACTAGAAGATCCAAATAATATCATAAGAGTTATTTTTACAGTGGATAGATTAACTGAAGGATGGGATGTTCTAAATCTTTATGAAATTGTAAGAATGAAAGAAACTCAAAACTCAGGAGGGAATAATAAAGGAAAATCTAGTCCTACAACCGTAGAAGAAAAGCAATTGATTGGAAGAGGAGTAAGATACTACCCATTTGAATACTTAGATAAAGAAAAAAATAAAAGAAAATTTGATAATGATATTGAAAATGAATTAAGAATGTTAGAAGAATTATTTTATTATACTTATGATGAAGAATCTAGATATATAACAGATTTAAAAAATGAACTAAAAAAAGATGGTTATATACCTGAAAATGGTGAAAAAGTACAAAAAAAATTTGGTTTGAAAAATAGCTTTAAAGAAACTAGATTTTATACTGATTTCAAAATAATGGGAAATAAAAAAGTAAAAAATGAAATAACTAGAAAGATGACATTAGAAGAATTAAAAAGTACAAAAATTGAGATAAAACTAAACTATAGTTTAAAAGAAGAAGATAAAATTTTTGATAATGAAAGACATTTAGAGTTAGAAAGTGACATTCATCAATTAGAAATCAAGATAAAAGATATACCTAAACATGTATTTTTTAAAGCTTTAAATCGATGTATAAGTGTAGATAAAAATATATTTAAATTTGAAATTTTAAAAAATAAATTAGGAATTAAAACTGTTGACGAGCTTTTAAAGGATGAATATTTAGGAGAATTTAAAATATCAATTAATTCAAAAAATGTTTCTTTGGAAAGTATTAGTGGAGAAGATTTTTTACAAATAACAGAAAAGGGATTGAAGAAAATTTTTTATGATTTAGAAACTAATTTTTATGATGAAAGAGGAACTGAATTTGAACCATTATATTCTATTGAAGAATTATTTGGAAAAGAAAAAGTAAAAATAATAAAAAAAGAAAATATAGATAAATCTGCTTCTTTAAATTCAGAGTTAGTAAATAGACCTTGGTATGTTTTAAACTCTTTTGTAGGAACAAGTGAAGAAATATCTTGTATAAATTTTTTGAAAGAAAATTTATTTTTATTAGAAGAAAAATACGAAGAAGTTTATTTATTGAGAAATGAAGAGATTTATAAAATATATGATTTTAATACAGGAAGAGGATTTCAACCAGATTTTTTATTATTTTTAAAAGAAAAGGATAATAAAAAATATTATCAAATTTTTATTGAACCAAAGGGAAGTCATTTATTAGAAAATGATGAATGGAAAAATAATTTTTTAAAAGAAATAACAAAACGTTATGAAAATAAAAATTTATTTGAAAAATATACTATAGAAAGTGAAGAATATATTTATAGAATAGTTGGCTTACCTTTGTATAACACAGAGAAGAATGAAGAGTTTAAAGAAGCTTTTGAGAACATAATTTAAGAAAATTTAAAAATATCTAAAAATACCCTTGTAGGTAACACATAGGTAACAAAAGGTATATTTATACTAATAAAATCAAGGATTTCAAATTCTCAAAAAGATAATTTGCATGGAATTATATACCTCACAAACTCAATGTTTG
>OGNW01001048.1_pt1 | contig 17722 bp, 14 predicted proteins | sample 1573591 | NCBI WGS metagenome assembly OGNW01 (sample SAMEA2581894, study PRJEB24529) | metagenome | biome: Human gut stool | place: China | collected 2011
TCGGGTCTTCCCGGCAAGGCGATAGTGCTCTTCCTTTGCCAGATACATCCGTGTTTCGGCCGATTTGACGAGGACTTCCATGTCGATGCCGCCCGCGCTGTGAGTCGCTGTACCCACGGCCACCGAGTAACCGGCCTCGTCCACCTCCTGCACCAGCTTGTGGATGAGCGCGCGCATCTCTTCGGCGCTCTTGTCCATCGCAAAGGCCACGAACTCATCGCCGCCCACACGGTAGCTGTACTTTTCGCCGAAGATGTCCCGCACCTTGGCTGCCACGGTCTTGAGCATCTCGTCGCCTGCCGCGTGGCCCCGGGTGTTGTTCAGCTCATGCAGGCCGTTCACGTCCAGATAAACACAGCTCAGCGTGCTGCTGCAGTGCATCGGGTAGTCGTGCATCTGGCTCTCGTGGGCGTTGCGGTTTTTCAGGCCGACGTTCAAGTCCGTCTCCGCGATGCCCAGCAGCTTGTGCCGGATGGAAAAATTTTCGTGCATCGAGAGCATGATAAAGGTGGATATGATGCAGGACACCGCACCAAACACCATGCCGTCCAGAATATCAACTGGGAGTGTCTCTTTACTCTTGAACAAAAAGCAGGTCAGGATGAAAACACCATCGAAAAAGACGACATTCAAGATATGCTGGATGGGCCGCATGACAAAGAGCAGCGGCACTGCCAGCAAGAACGCAATAAAGCTCACCGTAGGAGTATCGGGAGAAGGATGGATGCCCAGATAGATGCCCAGCACATAGAGCAAAGCCTCAAAGGCGTACATCAGCCAGGTCAGCAGCAGGCCGTTTTTTCCCGGGAATGTCCGGTTGACCGCCTGCAGGCCCATGCACACGGCCAGCGCTATCATATAGGCCAGCATATTGGGCCTCAAAAATTCCAGAACCCCAGACAGTATCCATAAAACTGTAAGAAACGCACAGGCTATCCCCAGGTAGGCCGTCACACGTTGGCGGTTGGAGCGCTGTATATCCGGCAGACAGGCTTTGTACTTCTCCCGTGACATCTCTGCATACAGCAGCAGCCTTCGCAATGCTTCCATAGCCATCCTCTTTTCAAACCGCATTCGTCCCCGCACTGCACGAGGGCGCACTTTCCCCTTTATTCTGCGGGTTTTTCTTATTTTATCATGAAGCTCCCAAAAAGAAAATATCCAGCGCATTCCAGCGTTTATTTTCTATGATATGCTAAAAAGAGGCAATTAAATTTAGCCATATTACCCATTGATCCTTCACTTTATCGTGCAGCAAAAAAGGGTGTGCAGCCCCTGAAAGGCTGCACACCCCGCTGCGTGTGAAAGAAAAATCAGAATGCGGAAATATCGGCCGTAGTGATGGCCTTGCCGGGCAGGGTGCGGCTGTCGGCGTTCTCCGACAGAGCCAGCTTGCCCTCGCGCAGCAGCTTGACGGCCTTCTCGTGGTCAGCAGCGTTCCAGTTGTTGCCCACGATCTTCCAGTTGTTGTCCACGTGCGGCTCGATGGTGCCGCCCTTGACGGTGCGGATGTACTCGCCCAGCAGTTCGCGGATGCCGCCCACATCGCCGCGCACGTCGATCTCCAGCAGCTTGGGCAGCTCGTCGCCCTCCTTGAAGATGTCGGCATAAGCCAGCAGCTGGGTGGTGGCACGGTAGTTGTTGACAGCCACCACGAAGCTGTCATCGTCCTCCACCGGACGGCCATCCATCCAGGTCAGGTTCTGGATGCGGTTGCCGGGCTGCTTGGAGATGTCGAGGTCATACTTGACGCCTGCAAAGGCATCGTACAGGTAGTAGCGGACGGAAGAGTCGAATGCGATGGTCACATCGCCCGGCTCCCAGGTCTTGAAGAAGGCAGCAGACCACTCCATGAACTGACGCAGCTGCCAGCCGTTCATCTGCAGCTTGTACAGGGTGTTCTGGTAGGTGTAGATGCTTGCCATGTCGCACTTGCGGATGGTACCCTCGCGCATCTGGGAGGTCATGGAGGTCAGAGCCGTTGCGGACACCTGAGCGTCGGTGTAGTACATCTGTACCTCGTTGATGAAGTCCAGCAGAGCAGTATCCTGCACCATGGCCTGCGGCAGGCAGTCGATCTCGTTTTCGGGGGCCAGATCACCGCCGACCAGCTGGCCGATGGGGGTCACGGCGTCGTCCTTAGCGCGCTGGTCGTACTCTGCCAGCAGAGCAGTCAGCTCGGGGTCGGGAGCGTAGTCCTTGATGGTCAGGTTCTCAGAGGTACGGTCCTTCACCTTCCACTTGCCGTTCAGGCCGCGCTCCAGATAGACGTGGATGTCGGAGACGGTGGCACCGGCATTCTTGTTCTCGACCACCAGCACGCCGTTGATCATCTTGTTGGGGATGCTCTTGTGGCCGTGAGCGGCGACGATAACATCGAACTCGGGGCAGGCATTTGCCAGGTCGGTGACGCCGGAGCCATAGACGCCGTACTCATTATCAACATCCATATGCATAACGCCGATGATGACATCCACATCGTTCTTGATCTTATCAATGATCTTGCGGCTCTCGTCCACCGGGTTGGTGACAGTCCAGCCCTCGAGGTTCTTGGCGTCCCAGCGGGTGATGTTGGGAGTGACCATACCGATGACGCCAATCTTGACGCCGCCCTTGTTGATGATGGTGTAGCCGTCAGCCAGAGGCTTGCCTTCGGGGCTGTAGACGTTGCCGGTCAGCACCTTGGCCTTCTGCTGGGAGAGCACCTTTTCCAGCGTGGCCATGCCATAGTTGTACTCATGGTTGCCGGTGACGTAGACATCGTAGCCGATGGCGTTCTGAGCAGCGATCATGGGGTGGACATCGTCGTTCAGGAACAGTTCAGCGGAGTTTGCCTGAATGGTGTCGCCTGCATCCACGACCAGCGTGGTCTTGGTGCGGTTCTCCTTGATGGCAGTTGCCTGCTGGGCCACGCTGCCGGAGGCGTCAGCCTTGTTGGCAGCGTAATCCCAGGGGTCAAACTTACCGTGGGTATCGCTGGTGGCAAGGATCTGCAGGTCCATGCTCCACAGGTCTTTGATGCCGGCAGCGGAAGCAGCCGGGACCAGACCGCTCATTGCGGCGGCGGTAGCCGATGCACCGGCCACACGCAGGAAATTACGGCGGGAAATCTTATTCTGTTCCATAATAATTCCTCTCTTTTTTGCTTGGTATACACTCCGAAGCATTTGTAGCTCTAGTATAAGGCTTGCCGATATTGTTTTACAATGTGCAAATAGGAGAAAAATTTCTTCCGGAATTGGGCATATTCTCCAATTTTTCGATAAGAGCGACTTTTCTTTCGAAACCATTCTTTCAGATTTGCTTTTCATCGTAAACCATCTTCATGCAAAAGATGTGTAAATTTATAGTGTGCCTCATACACAAAAAGACCCTCCCCTGCACGGCTTCCGCCATGCGGGAGAGGGTCTTATCCTTCAGCTTTTACAGCTCGATCTTGCCGAAGCTCAGATCCGCGAAGTCATCCACACGCTCGGTGCGCTTGGGTGCCACAGGGGCAGCATTCTCGGCATCGCGCGGGGTGTAGGTGCGCTCAGGCACATTAGAGCGGTAACCGCCCCGGCCGCCATTGCCATTGCGCGGGCCGCGGCCATTCCGGTCACCACGGCGCTCACCGCCGCGATGATAGCCGCCATTGCGGCCATTTCCGTTGCGGTCACGGCCGCCGCGGGGTCCGCGGGGACGTGCATTTGCGCTCTCAGCCACAGCGTTGGGGTCGGTGGAGTAGATGACCACACGGCGGTCACGGCCCTCGCCCTTGCTCTCGCTGCGGACGCCCTCCATCTTGCCGATGGCAGAGTGGATGATGCGGCGCTCGTAGGGGTTCATGGGCTCCATGGCAAAGCTGCGGCCAGTGCGGCGCACCTTGGCACCGATGCGCTGTGCCAGTGCGGTCAGGTCGCTCTCGCGCTTGTCGCGGTAGCCGGCCACGTCGAGACCCAGCTTGATGTAGTCGCCCTCGAGGCGGTTTGCCACGAGGCTTGCCAGATAGGACAGGCTCTCCATCGTCTCGCCGCGGCGGCCGATGAGGGCACCCATCTTCTCGCCGTCCAGACGGATGATGGTAGCCTCACCCTTCTGCACAGCGCTGAACTTGACGTCCTGTACGCCCATCTTCTCGATGACTTCCTGCAGGTAGTCCACAGCGGCCTTGACCTTGGCGTTTTCCTCGATGTTGATGGGGACTTCCACCTCTTCGCCCTCGGCGGCGGGAGCAGCCTGCTCTTCGGCAGGGGCAGCTTCCTCAGCGGGTGCGGCAGGCTCTTCCACAGCAGCGGGAACTTCAGGGGCAGTCTCTTCGACGACAGGCTCAGCCGCCACAGGAGCAGCCTTCTCCTCCACAACGGGAGTGGGCTCTTCAACGGGGGCAGCAGGAGCTGCCACAGGCTCGTCCGGCAGCTCGACGCTGACGCGGACCTTGGCGGGAGTGAGCTTCAGGCCCAGAAAACCGGTCTTCTGGGGCATTTCCAGCACTTCGTAGCTGACGTTGATGTCGTCCTTTTCCACGCCCAGCAGAGCGCAGGCGTTGGTGCGTGCTTCATCGACCGTCTTGCCGGTCGCTTCCTGCGTACGGATCATAACCGTCAATCCTCCTTTTTGTTCTGCAGCTCGCTCAGCGGGACAGTGCGCTCGTCCTTGTAGCGCTCAGCATCCTGCTGGCGGGCATACTCGAGGCGGCGCTTGTTCATCTCGCTGGCAGAGATGTTCTTTTCCACGACCTCACCGGTCTTCTCGTCCTTGACCTTGATGGTGGTGCTCTTCACGCCGCGCTTCTCTTCCTTCTTGCGGGAAGCGATCTCGGCCTTGACCTGCTCCTTCATCTTCTCGGGGTCATAGATCTTGCGCATGACCTGGGTCTGGACGGTCATCACGATGTTGGAAATGACGTAGTACAGAGAGAATGCGCAGGGAACGGTAAAGCAGAAGAAGACGTACATCAGAGGCATCATATACATGGTCAGCTTCATGCTGCCCTGCATCTCCTGGCCGGAGGCCTTCATGCTGATGTGGGTGGAGATGAACATGGTGACGACAGCCAGGATGGGGAAGATCAGCAGGGGCAGGTTGTCCGCTGCCAGGCTGTACTGCGGCACACGGGTCAGGTCGATGCCGAAGAAGTCCATGTGCTGGCCGAACTCGGTGATGGTGTTCAGCTGGTCTGCGGTGAACACAGAGGTGACGGTGGACTCACCGGCCAGCACCTGTGCGATGATATTGGTGTCGCGGGTCACCTGAGTGAAGCTGATGCCCAGAGCGGTCATGGCATCGCCTGCGGCGGTGATGGCCTCGGCGCCGATGTGGAAGATGCGCTGCAGCGGGCGGTACACGACCTCGATGACGCCGAACATGACGAGGAAGTTGACCAGCATGGGCATACAGCCGGCGGTGGGCTTATAGCCGTACTCCTGCTGGAGCTTGAGCAGCTCTTCCTGCTGTTTTTCGGGCTTGTCCTTGTACTTTTTCTGGATGTCGGCGATCATCGGCTGGAAAGCGGACATCTTGGCCATGCTCTTCTGCTGGTTGAGCTGCAGAGGGATGCTGAGCAGGCGGATGACGATGGTGAAGATGATGATGTCCCAGCCGTAGTTCGGGATGAGGTTGTAGATCCACTCCATCACATAGCCGAGAGGTACACCGAGGATGTACAAAATATTCATGTCTCTGTCCATTCTGCCCCGCCTGTGGTGCGGGACGGTTATTTTTATCGTAGGACACGCCGCCCACAGTTCAGCACGTCACAAGAAGCATTATAATAGCATTTCCTCTCAGCCTCTCCTGATAGGAGAGGTGTCACGACGCAGGCGTGACGGAGAGGTTTTTCCCTCTTTTGTGTTCTTCCAAAGAGCATTGACAAAGAGGTCTTCCCCGCTTCAGCGCTCTTCCAAAGAGCATCAACGAAGAGGTTTTCCACTTATTTTTTGTGTCTGGTGGAAAACAGAGCCGAGACCGAGAGATGCCGGGCCGGATTTTTCCAGCGGCCCTTTTCCGGTACGGGGTCGTAGCCCCAGCGGCCCAGCGGATTGCACCGGGCGATGCGCCATGCCGTCAGCAGCAGCCCTTTGACGCAGCCGTGGGTGCGGATGGCCTCGATGCCGTACTGGCTGCAGGAGGGCGAAAAGCGGCAGTTCCGCCCCAGCCCCGGGCTGATGAACTTCTGGTAGAGCCGGATGAGCCCGCAGAGGGCTTTCTGAAAGATGCTCACGCCTCGGGCTTCCGGACCGGCGGCAGGGTGGCCGGGGGCTTTGCGCCCGGCTGCTTTGCCTTATCCGGCAGGCCGGCCTGGGCAAAGAGCTTCGCCACGATGGCGCTGAGCTGCCAGCTCTTGAGCCGGGGGGTCATGCCCCGGGCCACGAAAACGAGGTCGTAGCCGCCGATGTTGTAGTCGAGGTGTTCGTCGATGGCGGCCTTCATGACGCGGCGGGCGCGGTTGCGCTGCACGGCGTGGCCGATCTTTTTGGTGGCCGTCAGGCCCACCCGGGTGCGCTTGCTCCGTGTTTTGAGCACGTAGAGCACCAGCGCCTGGTTGACATAGGACTTGCCGCGGGCATACACGCGGCCAAACTCGCCGTTGCGGCGGATGGGACGATAGCGCATCCTGTGCGCCTCCCTTCAGGTGATGTGGGAGCACCGCCCGAAAAAAAGCAATGCTCAGTGTTCAGTATAGCAAAAAAACGCCGACATGAAAAGCTCATCCGGGCGTTTTCTCTGCCAAATCTTTGACAGTTTTTTTAGGCAATGCGACTATTCACCGCAGCTTTCCGGCCTGTTTTCCCGAATGCCGGGTAAAAAAATAAGACCGCCAATCCAATATCAGCGGCCTTTTTGCGCATATTCCATTCTGCGCCGGACCTGATGCATCCTGCTCAGGATCAGACGGTCAGGCTCTTGCGGCCCTTAGCACGGCGTGCGTTGATGACCTTGCGGCCGTTCTTGGTGCTCATGCGGGTCAGGAAGCCATGAACTTCCTTGCGCTGACGCTTCTTGGGCTGAAAAGTTCTCTTCATGGTGTATTTCCTCCGTAAAAACTCGTCCCCGGTATGGGGTCTATTCTGGTCCCAAAATGGGGACAGGCTTGCAATTCAACAGTATATCGCACACTATGGCCTTCTGTCAAGCATTTTTTTCGCTTTCCTTCAAACTTTTTTGAAAAACCTCTGTGGAGAAACTTTCAACTTTTTCACCCATTTCCCGTGGAAAACTTTTTATCCACAATATCTTGTGGCTTTTCTCTGCCTTGGACACAAGGCCGTTTCCCAGACGCAGGTATGTCTTTTTTATGTATTATAAATTACCTTATATAATATAGACGCAGGGGGATTTTTGTGGTATACTAACCTGGTATCAGCAGCATTGTTGAAAACTTCAATGGAGTGGATGTACTATGGATTCTTTCAAGGACGTTTTAGAGGCTGCCCAGAGCTACTGCAAGGCGCAGATGGCGGAGCCGACGTATAATCTCTATATCGACGGGTTGGAGCCTATCAGCTTTGAGGACTCCAGCCATATCACCCTCTCGGTGCGCAACGACTTCATCTGCAAGATCGTGACGGACCGTTATCTCGGCCTGCTCAAAGAGGCCTTCAAAACAGTGCTGGGCTTTGACGTGGACATCACCCTCGTCGTCCCCAGCACACCGCCCCACGAAGTGGTGCTGGCCCAGCAGTACGAGGCGAACCCCGCCTCCCCGCAGGGCAACTATGAATTCACCTTCGAGAACTTCATCAAAGGCCCATCCAACCAGTTTGCGTTTGCTGCGGCGCAGGCTGTTGCGGCCAACCCTTCCGGTGCTTACAACCCGCTGTTCATCTACGGCGGCTCGGGCCTCGGCAAGACCCATCTGCTGACGGCCATCCAGACCGAGATCAAGCGCACCCCCCCCGACTTCGTCATCATGTATGTCACCTGTGAGCAGTTCACCAACGAGCTGATCGCGGCCATCCGCGCCGGCAGCACCGAGGACTTCCGGATGAAGTACCGCGTGGCCGACCTGCTGCTGGTGGACGACATCCAGTTCATCGCGGGCAAGGAGTCCACCCAGGAAGAATTCTTCCACACCTTCAACTCCCTCCACGATGCCCACAAGCAGATCGTCATCGCATCTGACCGCCCGGCCAAGGAGATCAAGAGCCTGGAAGAGCGTCTGCGCACCCGCTTCGAGTGGGGCCTGACCGCCGACGTCCAGCCGCCGGATTTCGAGACCCGCGTGGCCATCGTCAAGCGCAAGGCGGAGCTTCTCCACCTCGACCTGCCCGAGGATGTGGCCGAATTCATCGCCAACCATCTGAAAAATAACATCCGCCAGCTGGAAGGCGCGGTCAAAAAGCTCAATGCCTACTATATGCTCGAGGGCATCCAGCCGGTCATCAGCGTGGCACAGAATGCCATCAAGGACATCCTCAACGAGACCCAGCCCGTGCCTGTCACCATCGAGAAGATCGTGGGCGAGGTATCCCGCACCTTCAACGTCTCCCCTGCCGACATCCGCGGCACCAAGCGGAACGCCAATGTGGCCTCCGCCCGCCGTGTGGCCATCTACATCCTGCGCGAGGTCACCGGCATGAGCATGGAGGAGATCGGCCGGGAATTCTCGGGCCGTGACCATTCCACCATCGTCTACTCCCTCAAGACCATGGAGCGGGACATGAAGAATGACCAGCACCTGCGGGAGACGGTGAGCGACATCATCAAGAATGTGAAGGCTTAACGCACCGGAGCCGGTGCAAAAGTCATACTCATTCAGGGGTCAAACCCCAAAATATGGGAAGAAAGAGGAACAAAAAGGGGAAAATAGACCTAGATATTGTGGTGAAAGGCCGAAACTTTCCACTCTTTCCACATGGTTTTCAACATTCAACTTCCGTTTTTCACAGCGGATGTGGAAAGAACCACCGCTCTCCCCGATTCAACATTCCATTCACAGTTCCTCAACATCTCCGTGGAAAACCAAATCCCCGCATCCCGGCAAGGGTTTGCAGAGTTTTCCACATCTTCCCCACCCCCTACTACGATTACTACAACAAGTTCAATAAAGAAAACAGGTTTTTGCATCGGATCCCATGAGGAACGACAGCAAAACTGACGCAAAAAAGGAGAGAAGAAGATTTGAACATCATCTGCGACAAAACTCTTCTGAGTGCAGCCATTGACGGCGTATCCAAAGCAGTCACTCTGCGCTCTACCATCCCGGTACTGGAGGGCATTTTACTGAAGGCAGAAGGCTTCCAGCTGACCCTCACCGGCTACGACCTCGAAATGGGCATCGTGACCACCATCGAAGCCAATGTCAAAGAACCCGGTGAGCTCGTGCTGAACGCCAAGCTGCTCAGCAGCATGATCAGCCGGATGCCGGCGGGCCAGATCACCATCCAGTCTGCCGATAATGGCAAAACCACCATCCAGAGCGGCGTGGCGCAGTTTGAGATCCAGTCCATGTCGGCCACCGATTTCCCTGAGCTGCCCAACACCGGCGCCGAGGAGACCCTGACCATCAAGACCGGCGTGCTCCGCGATATGATCGACCGCACCCTCTACGCTGTCAGCCAGGATGAGAAAAAACCTGCGCATACCGGTGAACTTTTTGAGATAGAGCCGGATAAAATGACCATCGTTGCCCTGGACGGCTACCGTCTGGCCATCGTGGAGCGGCCCGTCACTGCCGTCAAGGACATCCGCATCATCGTCCCCAGCAAGACCATGACCGAAGTGTCTCATCTGCTGCCCAACGACGACGAAGAGCCGGTCCACATCTGTGCCAACCGCCGCTACGTCGTGTTCATGACTGCTGGCTACCCCATCATGAGCCGCCTCATCGAGGGCGAGTTCCTCAACTATCACAATGTCATTCCGGCAGGCAGCCGCACCCGGGTGACCATCGACACCAAGGAGTTCATCGAGACCATCGAGCGCGCTTCTCTGATTATTACAGAGCGTTTAAAAAATCCCCTCCGCATTACCTTTACCGAGGGGAAAGTCGTGGTGCGCTGCCAGACGAATCTGGGCCGCGTGGTGGATGAATTTAACGCCGAGTGCGAGGGCGACGAGGTGGAGATCGGCTTCAACAACCGCTACCTGTTGGACGCGCTGCGCAATGCCCGCACCGAGAAAGTGCGGATGGAGATCAGCGGCCCGCTGAGCCCGGTGAAAGTGCTGCCGGTGGAGGGCAATGACTTCCTGTATCTGGTCCTGCCCGTCCGCTTCAAAAACGACTGAGAGGCGTAATAAAATGCAAAAGATCCTCATCCATACCGAATTCATCAAGCTGGACGCCCTGCTGAAATATGCGGGCCTGTGCGAGACCGGCGGCGAAGCCAAGGAGCTCGTTCAGGGCGGGGCCGTGAAGGTCAACGGCGAAGTCTGCACCATGCGCGGCAAGAAGTGCCGCCCGGGCGATACCGTGGAGCTGGACGGCCAGACCATCGAGATCGGGATGGGCGGCTGATGCGGCTGCTCTCTCTCGAAGTCGAAAATTACCGGAACATCGCCTCGGCCAGCCTGACGCCGGGCCGGGAGCTGACTGTCATCTGCGGCAACAACGGCCAGGGCAAGACGAACCTCCTGGAAGCCATCTGGCTGCTCACCGGCGGCAAGAGCTTCCGGGGCGGCAAGGACGCAGAGCTGGTGCGCCGGGGCGAACCCTTCGCCGTACTCAAAGCGTCCACCCTCCGCGCACAGCAGGAAGAGCAGGAAAAGGAAGAGCCGAACCGTGTCCGCCTGACGGTGGGTGCGCCGGACTCTCCCCGCCCGGGCCGGACAGTCTCGGTGAACGGGGGCGCAGTCAAGCGGGCGGCCAGCCTTGCAGGCAGCTTTCCAGCGGTGGTCTTCGACCCCGGACACCTGAGTCTCGTGAAGGGCGCGCCGGAAGGGCGGCGGAAATTTCTGGACGCGGCCCTCTGCCAGCTCTACCCCGGATACCTGACCCTCTACCGCCGCTATGTCCGGGCTTTGCAGCAGAAAAACGCGCTGCTTCGGCGCTCTTCCAATGGCATTGAGCGGCCTTATGCCGAAAAGCGGGCCTTGTTAGAGGTGCTGAATGTGGAGCTTGCCCAGCAGGGCGAGGCCATCCAGCAGCGGCGCAGAGCCTATCTCGCCGCTCTCTCCCCGCTGGCCTGCGCCAACTATGAGGAGCTTTCCCGCGGGGCGGAAACACTGAGTCTGCGGTATGCGGCCCAGTTCGAGCCGGGCGGTCTGGCCCAGCTTCTGCGGCAGAAAATGCCCGAAGAGCTGCGGGCCGGGCAGAGCCTCTGCGGCCCTCACCGGGAAGATCTGGACCTTCTTCTGGATGGTCAGCCTGCAAAAGTGTATGCGAGTCAGGGACAGCAGCGGAGCGTCGTGCTCAGCCTGAAAATGGCCGAAGCCGCCGCAGCTGCCTCCATCACGGGCGAACACCCGGTGATGCTGCTGGACGACGTACTCAGCGAGCTGGACGATGGCCGCAAGCAGTATCTGCTCACCCGGATGCGGGAAAAGCAGACCTTCGTGACCAGCTGCGACGACACCGCTTTCCTCAAAACGGACGGCGAGGTCTACCGGATGAACGGCGGCGTGCTGACGAAAGTGTGATGCAATGTATGTACACCTTGGCCGCGATTATGTCCTGAACGACCGGGACATCATCGGCATCTTCAATCTGGAAACGACGACCATCTCACCCCGGGGGCGGGAGTTTCTGAACTACGCCCAGAAAAACGGGGCGGTGGTGAGCCTGTCCGATGAGCTGCCCCAGAGCTATGTGCTGGCAGATTCGCCGGTGGATACGATCTATCTCTCGGAGCTGTCGCCGGCTGCACTCAAACGGCGCACGGAGACAACGGTCGCCGATCTGGACAGCAGGGTACTACAGCTTCCGAAATAGTGAGCTTTGCTTGTCCGGCGTGGGTCTGCCCGGTACGCCAGTGGCTCCCCTGTCAGGGGAGCTGGCAAAGCCGACAGGCTTTGACTGAGAGGCTCAATTACCAACCAGCGACTTATCGCTTTTACAAATAGTAACGAAAAAACGAAACAAAACAAAAGGGAGAAAGGAAATGGCAGAGGAAATCATTACCAGTACCAACGCAGAAACTGCGACGGACCATGAATACAACGCCAGCGAGATCCAGGTCCTGAAAGGTCTGGAGGCTGTGCGCAAGCGCCCCGGTATGTATATCGGCTCCACCGGCGAGCGCGGCCTGCACCATCTGGTGTACGAGATCGTGGACAACGCCATCGACGAGGCTCTGGCCGGTTACTGCGACCACATCGAGGTCAAGATCCTGAAGGGCGACATCATTCAGGTCACGGACAATGGCCGCGGCATCCCCGTGGACATCCAGGCTGATACCGGTCTGCCTGCCGTCACCGTCGTCTATACCATCCTCCACGCCGGCGGCAAGTTCGGCGGCGAGAATTCCGGCTACAAGGTGGCCGGCGGCCTGCACGGCGTCGGCGCGTCCGTCGTCAACGCCTGCTCGGAGTGGCTGACCGTCAACGTCCGCCGCGACGGCCACGAGTACGAGCAGACCTTCCGCCGCGGCGACCCGGACGGCCCGCTGAAGTGCATCGGCACCGTGGACCCCAGTGTCACCGGCACCCGCGTCACCTTCAAGCCCGACCCGGAGATGTTCAAGGACACCACCGTCTACAACTTCGAAACGCTGGAAAAGCGCCTGCGGGAAGAGAGCTTCCTGAACGCCGGTGTCAAGATCACCCTGACCGACGAGCGCGAACTCTACACCCCTGTCCTCGAGGATGGCAAGGAGGGCGAGCCCACCTACCGCACCGAGGTCATGTGCTACGAGGGCGGCATCAAGAGCTTCGTCACCTATCTGGGCGAAAAGCGCGACCTCGAGGTGCTCCACCCCAACGTCATCTACCTCAAGGGTCAGACCGACCGGGGCATGGCAGAGATCGCCTTGCAGTATAATTCCAGCTACAATGAGCTGCTGCTGAGCTTCGCCAACAATGTCAACACCCCCGACGGCGGCACCCACGAAGAGGGCTTCCGCAGCAGCCTCACCCGCGTCTTCAACGATTATGGCCGCAGCCACGGCCTGCTGAAGGACAAGGACGAGAACCTTTCCGGCGCTGACGTCCGTGAGGGCCTCATCTGCGTTATCTCCGTCAAGCTGCAGGAGGCCGAGTTCGAGGGCCAGACCAAGGCAAAGCTGGGCAATACGGAAATTCGAACCCTCGTCTCCAACATGGTCTACTCCAAGCTGATGGAGTTCTTCGAGGAGAACCCCGGCGTGGCCAAGGCCATCTTCGAGAAGGCCACCCAGGCCGCCCGCGCCCGCGCTGCCGCCAAGAAGGCCCGTGAGCTGGTGCGCCGCAAGAGCGCCCTCGAGACCAGCCGGATGCCTGGCAAGCTGGCAGACTGCCGCGAAAAAGACCCCACCCGCACTGAGATCTTCATCGTCGAGGGTGATTCTGCAGGCGGCTCGGCCAAGATGGGCCGTGACTCGGCCATTCAGGCCATCCTCCCCCTGTGGGGCAAGATGCTCAACGTCGAAAAGGCCCGCGCTGACCGTATCTACGGCAACGACAAGCTGATGCCTGTCGTGCTGGCATTGGGCTGCGGCATCGGTGACGAGTTCGATATTTCCAAGCTGCGGTATGACAAAGTGTTCATCATGGCCGATGCCGATGTCGATGGCTCTCACATCTGCACCCTGATGCTCACCTTCTTCTTCCGCTATATGCGCCCCCTCATCGAGCAGGGCCATGTCTATGTGGCACAGCCCCCGCTGTTCAAGGTGCAGAAGGGCAGCACCATCAAATACGCCTACAACGACGCCGAAATGGCCCTGCTCTCGCAGGAGATGCCCGGCGCGAAGATCAACCGCTATAAGGGCCTTGGCGAGATGAACCCGGAGCAGCTCTGGGAGACCACCATGAACCCCGAGAACCGCGTCATCGTCCGCATCACCATCGAGGATGCCGAGAAGGCCGATGAGGCGTTCACCATCCTGATGGGCGATCAGGTGGAGCCCCGCCGCCGCTTTATCGAGACCAACGCCCAGTACGCAAAGCTCGACGTGTAATTGGAGGAAACAATGGAAGAAGATTATGTGATGATACCGGGCAGCGGTACCAAGATGATCATTCGGGACGTCAAGAAGGAGATCGAGACGGCGTTTCTGGATTACTCCATGTCGGTCATCGTGGCCCGCGCCCTGCCGGATGTGCGTGACGGCCTGAAGCCTGTCCACCGCCGCATCCTCTACACCATGCACGAACGCGGCAACGACCCCAGCCATCCCTACCGCAAGTCGGCGGATACCGTCGGTGCGGTGCTGGGCTCTTACCACCCCCACGGCGACGCCTCCGTTTACGACGCCATGGTCCGTCTGGCACAGGATTTCTCCCTGCGCTACCCGCTGGTGGATGGTCAGGGTAACTTCGGCTCGGTCGATGGCGATCCCCCGGCTGCTTACCGTTACACCGAGGCCCGCATGAGCCGCATGGCGGTCGAGATGCTGACCGACATCGACAAGGACACCATCAACTGGGACCCCAACTTCGACGAGACGAAGAAAGAGCCCAGCGTCCTGCCCTGCCGCTTCCCCAACCTGCTGGTCAACGGCAGTCAGGGCATCGCCGTCGGTATGGCCACCAACATCCCGCCCCACAACCTCAGTGAGGTCATCGACGGCTGCGTGGCCTATATCGAGGACCCTGACATCGACCTGCCCGGCCTGATGGAGCACATCAAGGGACCGGACTTCCCCACTGCCGGCATCATCATGGGCCGCAGCGGCATCCGCGCCGCCTACGCCACCGGCCGCGGCAAAATCACCCTGCGGGGCCGTGCTACCATCGAAGAGACCAAGAATGGCCGTACCCAGATCATCATTACGGAAATTCCGTATATGGTCAACAAGGCCCGTCTCATCGAGAACATGGCCGACCTCGTGAAGGAAAAGCGCATCGAGGGCATCACCGGCCTGAACGATGAGACCAACCGCAAGGGTATGCGCATCGTGGTGGACATCCGCAAGGACGCCAACGCGCAGGTCATCCTGAACCAGCTGTACCAGTACACCCAGCTGCAGGATACCGTGGGCGTCATCATGCTGGCCATCGACCATAAGGTGCCGAAGGTCATGACCCTGAAACAGATGATACAGAAGTACGTCGAGTTCCAGGATGAAGTCGTCCGCCGCCGCACGCAGTATGATTTGAAGAAGGCCAAGGAGCGCGCCCACATCCTCGAGGGTCTGAAGAAGGCCACCGACATCGTGGATGAGCTCATTGCTACCATCCGTGCCTGCAAGGGCGGCATGGCCGAGGCAAAGGCCGCCATCATGGAGCAGTTCGGCTTCGATGACCCGCAGGCCGACGCTATCGTGAAACTGCAGCTGGGCCGTCTGGCTGGTCTGGAAATTCTTAAAATCGAGGAAGAGCTGTCCGGCTTACAGACAAAAATCGAGGATTGGGAGGACATCCTCGCCAACGACGCCCGTGTTCTGGAGATCGTCAAGAACGAGCTGCTGGACATGAAGAAGCGCTTCGGCGACGAGCGCCGCACCGAGATCCAGTCCGTCACCGGCGAAGTGGACATCGAAGACCTCATCGCCGAGGAACAGTGCGTCTACACCCTCACCGAGGCCGGCTATATCAAGCGTCAGCTCAAGGCCACCTATCAGGCCCAGAAGCGCGGCGGCCGCGGCATTTCCGGCATGACCCGGAAGGAAGAGGACATCGTGCAGGAGATGTTCGTGGGCTCTACCCATGATTATGTCCTGTTCGTCACCGACAAGGGCCGCCTCTTCCGCATCAAGGGCTACACCATCGCCGAGGGCAGCCGCACCAGCAAGGGCAGCAACATCGTCAACCTGCTGCAGCTGGCCGAGGGCGAAAAGGTCACCAACATGCTCTGCTACCCCAAGGACGAGGACAACAAGGGCGGTTTCGTCACTATGGTCACCAAGCAGGGCCTCATCAAACGCACCCCGCTGGAGCAGTACGCCAACATCCGCAAGACGGGCCTCATCGGCATTGCGCTCAACGAGGGCGACGCGCTGGCATGGACCCGCCTGACCACCGGCAATGATATGCTCATCGTGGCTACCCGCAACGGTCAGGCCATCCGCTTCAACGAGGCCGATGCCCGCCCGATGGGCCGCAGCGGCCACGGCGTCCGCGCGATCAAGCTGGCCGAGGGCGACGAGGTCGTCGGCGTCTGCATCTGCCGCGAGGGCGGCACGGTGCTCACCGTCACCGAAAACGGCAAGGGCCGCCGCTCTGACATCGACACCTACCGCATCACTGCCCGCGGCGGAAAGGGCATCCGCAACTACGACGCCTCCAAGGACAAGGTGGCAGCCGTCAAGATCGTGGATGACATCGACGATGTGCTGCTGAGCAGTCAGGAGGGCATCATCATCCGCCTGCACGCCAACGAGATCCCCGTCCAGAGCCGCTACGGCTCCGGCGTCCGGGTCATGCGTCTGGGCGAGAACGATAAGGTGATGGTGCTGGCCCGCACCGACCACGACGACGAGGCACAGACCGAGAGCATCGAGGCCGATACCGAGGACGAGCCCACTGCCGAGCAGCTGGCGGAGATGGAAGCAGCCGATGAGGCATCGGCCGCCGAAGCTCCCGAGGCTGACACCGGCGACGAGGAATAAACCTCATTTCCACACATAAACTGACCCTGCGGGGGAGTACACGCTTTCTGCGGTGCTCTCCCGCAGGTTTTTTTGCAAAAAATCACGGTTATACTGGACAAATCCGCTGTTTGTGTGGTACTATAGCCGGACAACAAGAAAGATCCTCATGGGGGAGTAGCAGGCGCTGTTTTGCAGGCAGCGCAGCAAGTCAACACAATGACGGCCCGGGCGGCTGTCTGGCTTGCTTTCATTTGCGAGACTCATGTGCTTTGGTGCGAGTACCACGCCCATTCCACATGGAGTCAGCTTGTAAAAATCCGACCCGGAATTGGCGAAATGCGCGCCGATTCCGGGTCTTTTGTCTGCCCACCAATTCCGGTCAAATCAGGAGGCATCGTTATGGAATGGAGTTTTTTGTTTTTCTTCAACAGCGCCCTGCTGGGTGTGGGCCTTGCCATGGATGCGTTTTCCGTCTCGATGGCAAACGGTCTGCATGACCCTCAGATGTCCCGCCGCCGGGGCGTCCAGATCGCAGGCACCTTCGGCATCTTTCAGGCCGTCATGCCCATGACGGGCTGGGTCTGCGTCCACACCATCGTGGAGCTGTTCTCTTCGTTTGAACAGTTCATCCCGTGGATCGCCCTCATCCTGCTGGGCTACATCGGCGGTAAAATGCTCATGGAGGGCATCAAGGGCGAAGAGGCCGAGGAAGCCGCTGAGCTGAGCGCGGGCGCACTCTTCATGCAGGGCGTCGCCACCAGCATCGACGCGCTGTCGGTGGGCTTCACCATCTCGGAGTACGGCTGGTTCATGGCGCTGGTCTGCTCCCTCATCGTGGCGATCGTCACCTTCTTCATCTGTGAAGCCGGCCTTGCCATCGGCAAAAAGTTCGGCACCAAGCTCTCCGGCAAAGCCTCCGTCCTCGGCGGCGTCATCCTCATCGGCATCGGTCTGGAGATCTTCATCTCCGGCATCATGGGCTGAGAAAAACAGCAGCGCCCCTGCACATTTGTGCAGAGGCGCTTTTTTTATGTCCGGGGGAAGCCCCCGCCGAGGCAGGGAGGAAGTTTGCCGTATTTTATTGCATATTGCCGCAAAATAGAGGATTTTAAGCCTGAAATTTCGCTGTTTTT
>OGNW01001051.1_pt1 | contig 17650 bp, 16 predicted proteins | sample 1573591 | NCBI WGS metagenome assembly OGNW01 (sample SAMEA2581894, study PRJEB24529) | metagenome | biome: Human gut stool | place: China | collected 2011
ATTATATTCCCAAACCATTCCGTATGATGGAGTTGGTTTCCAGAGTGAAAGCACTGCTTCGCAGGGGTGGTCAGGAACAGCCTCAGGATGATGAAGAATACGTTTTGGGAGAATTGTATGTTTCAAAGAAACGTCATCTGGTAAAAGTAAATGGAGAGGAAGTTACTCTTACTATGAAGGAGTTTGAGCTATTATTGCTGTTCTTATCAAATCCGGGGATTGTGTTCTCCAGAGCACAGCTTTTGGATAAAATATGGGGCTATCAGTTTGATGGAGAAAGCAGAACAGTAGATGTTCATATCAGAACACTTCGCCAGAAACTGAAAGATGCCGGACATTATATCGAAACTGTTCGAGGTATAGGATATAAAGTAGGAGGGGAAGAATGACAAAAAAAATTTTCAAGTCTATGCTTTTCGTTTCCATGATTGTCCTTTTTGCAGGTTCCGGGCTGATTATGGGGATTTTGTATCATTATTTTGGAAAGCAGCTGGCAAAAGAATTAAAGACAGAAGCAGCCTATTTGGCTATTGCAGTAGAAAAAGAGGGAATGGAAGCTTTTGATAGACTGCCTCCCCAGACAGAACGTGTCACATATATTGATGAAGATGGAACAGTTCTTTTCGACAGCGTAGCAGATGAAGATAATATGGATAATCATGAAAACCGTTCAGAAATCCAGAAAGCATTGAAAACAGGTTCAGGTACAGCAGTCAGAAGGTCTGATACGTTGTCAGAAAAAACCTTATATTATGCAATGAAAATGGCGGATGGAAAAATCCTGAGAGTATCCAGCGTTCAGTACAATATTCCAGGGATTTTAGGAGGAATGGTACAGCCTATTTTGATTATCTTGATTTTTATGGTAGGTTTGTCAGCGTTATTAGCTTTTCGTCTTTCAAAGAAAATTACAGAGCCTATCAATGCCCTTGATTTGGAGCATCCGGAGGATAATCAGGTATATGATGAGTTGACACCACTCTTAAGTAAAATTAGCAGACAGCAAAAGTCTCTTCATCGTGAGATTGAAGATGCCAGAAAGCAACAGGAAGAATTTTCTTTAATTACAGAAAATATGGAAGAAGGATTTTTAGTTATTGATAAGCATACAGAAGTATTATCTTATAACTCCAGTGCACTGAAGCTTTTAGGTGATCCGAAATGGCAGGGAAGACAGAGTATTTTAACACTAAATAGAAGTGAAGAATTTCAGGGTATTGTAGAACAGGTGCTGGAAGGCCATCATACAGTTAGAATGATGGAATTCCCAGAAAGAAGCTGCCAGATTGCAGCTAATCCTGTATGGCAGGGCAAGGAAGTAACAGGAGCAGTTATTATTATTCTTGATGTAACAGAACGTATGCGAGGAGAGCAATTACGCAGGGAGTTTACTGCAAATGTTTCTCATGAATTGAAAACACCCCTTACGTCTATTTCAGGCTTTGCAGAAATTATTAAGGATGGATTTGTAAAACCTGAGGATACAAAAGTGTTTGCCAGTCGTATTTTTAAAGAAGCACAGAGATTAATTACACTGGTAAATGATGTAATTAAGATTTCTCAGTTGGATGAAGGAGAAATTGTTTATCAAAAAGAACAGGTGGATTTGTACCAGCTTTCTTCAGAGGTTCTTCACCGTATAGAACATAGTGCAAAGGAAAAGTATGTTAAACTTTATCTGGAAGGATCTCATGTTCAAGTGTCTACAGTAAGAATGATTTTAGATGAAGTTCTCTTCAATCTCTGTGAAAATGGGTTAAAATATAATAAACAGGGTGGAAGTTTGACGGTCACATTGAAAGAAGAAAATAATAAAGTAGAAATTTCAGTGGAAGACACAGGAATTGGAATACCTGAGGGAGAACAGTCTCGAGTATTTGAAAGATTTTATCGTGTGGATAAGAGCCATTCAAAGGCAATCGGCGGTACAGGACTGGGGCTTTCTATTGTAAAACATGGCTGCATGTATTTGGGAGCTAAGGTTGATGTAGAAAGTACACCGGGAGTGGGAAGTAAATTTACGATTACGATGTAAGAAGCTGTTGTAGAAAGCATCTGGATAATATTTATACATTTATTGATTGGTATAAAGATCAATGTAAGTATATGAATAAAACTACGGATGCTAATTATAATTGCGATTGGTGGTTTAATAATAATAGTGAGGGCTCTGATTATCATATTAAACAAGCGTATTTAACATGTATGACACAAAATAATCAGTTCGATAAATTAGAAGATGATATTTATAAAAAAATAAAAGATCAAAATATTATTTTTAATGATAACAAATATTGGTATCCAGATTTATATGTTAATTTTCATGTATTTCCAAATAGTAATGGAAAGTATTTTATCTATGCATCTCCTTCAAGTGGTGCAAGTAATGGAGGAGTTTATCTTATTTATTATGATCAATCTTGGTATGTTACTAAAAATAAAGCATTTAGAGAAAGTGATTTTTTAAATGTAGACAGTATAAAAAATGCTGTAAGCAATACAGATCAATGGTTAAAAATTGAGTAGGAGGGATGAATATGAAAAATACAAAAGGTATGACACTTATTGAAGTAATCATCTCTCTATTCATTATTAGTACAGCATCTTTAATTATTGTGGTTGGTTTTGTTACTGCACTTAATCTTTTTACAGATTCTAATCATTATAAAGATGTAACAAATAAACAACAAAAAGCTTTAGTTGATGAAGAAAATAAAGATACAGATATTGATGTGGATGATACTTTAGCTAATTATTCTATTACTGTTAATGAGAGTGGTAATCCAATTATCGTCAATGGTACTTATAAAAAAGCAACAAGTAAAACATATAAGGATGTTAATCTTTCAAATTTTATTCCATCTATCCAAATTAGTGAAACTGTAAAAGGAAGAAATATTTATAAAAATTATTGCAAAATGATGCAAGAATTTTCGAATTATTTAAAAGAGCAAGGAGTCACGTCAGATGATAAATTATTTGAAGGAAAGACCAAAGAATATATAAAAGAGTGGATGATGCAAAAAACAGGTGAAAACAAATCAGATTTTATTACAAATTTACCTAAATTATATGCAAGTATATACTCTGATATAGAACTAGATTCATTATTAGAGGTTATTGGAACTTATAACAAAGATTTTGATAAGGAAAAGTATAAATATATTACACCATGTATGTATATATCAGATAGTACTAGAGAAAATTTAACTTATAAAGATTTTTTTGAAGATGGTGGCTATAAAAAGTATGTATACATTTTAGTTGGTGATAAGGCAAAAAAAGGAGATCGTCCAACAGATATATGGGCATTGCTTGATAATACAACTGTTGAAGATGATCAAGATACTTGGTTAATTCCAAAAAGTGAAATAAGTACAAAAATACTTGAAAATAAAACATATTCAGAGTTTTATAAAATAATAAGTGGTAATGAATGGATTTATTATACAACATCAAAATAGAAAAGAGGGTGACTAAGATGATAAAAAAAGTAAATAATAAAGGTATGACGTTAGTTGAAATTGTTGTTGTACTTTTAATTGCTTCTATTATTATGACAATTACTGGTGGAATCTTAGTCAACTCATTAGGTTATTTTGATACAACAACCAAGAAATCTTTAGATAAACAAACATTAGATGGTGTTCTAGATTTTATTAGCAATGAAATCACCTATGCAACAGATGTAAGAGTATCAAATACTAAACCAGATGATAGAGATTGGCATTATCTTTATGTATTAAAAAATGATAAAAATAAAGGTAGACTTTATCGTGATGGTAAAGCAGTTTTTGATGATGATTATTATATTAATAATCGAGATTTACAAATGGATGTTAGAGGTTTTACTACTAATGGATATCGTTTGGATTTAACACTTAAGTATTTAAATGGGACAGAAGAAGCATATTCAACAAAGAATACATATGAGCTAGTCAATTTTAATATTAATACAACTGATAAAACGACTTTATTTAGTAATATTTCTAGTACGACACAGTTATCAGAAAATACAAAACTTTATTATATAAAAGATGATTCGTCTAATAATAGCGATGATAATGAGAAAGAGGGTAGTGAAATCACAGTTGCTAAACAGGTTGAATGTATTAATACGAAAAATAATCGTGGTGATTATGTAGAAGGAAGACATTATAGTAAAGGTGATTTTGTTTATTGTGATGGGTCATGGTGGCAGTTAATTCAAGATAAAAGTAATGCTACTTCACCTGATAAAAGTAAAGCAAGATGGTGGAAAAAGATAGATAAAAATTATAGTCCACTCAGTGCATATACTAAAGGTGATATTGTTTTTTTTGAAAAAGAACAATGTTATTATCAATGCTTACAGGATATGTATTCTATGGGAGTTGGCAGTGATAGTTCTGATGGATATGCGCCAGATGGATTTAATGGAAAGCAGACCTATTGGAAGTATATTGGTCCTAAAAATACGGTTACAAAAGATGTACATAATTGTGATGATATTTCAATAAGAAGAACTGATACAGTTTTAAATAAATTGGATCGACTCACGGAAAGCCAAATAAATAGCATTCCTAAATATGATGTTAATAAAACGGATTATAAAATAGGTGATTATATATATAATGAAGAAAAAAACGGTATTAAACAATATTATTTGAAAGTATTGGATGGATCTGGAGGTCCCGGATCAAGTGCATCTTCTGGATGGCAAATTTTATCTCGTGACTGGAATAAAAATAGTGCATACTTAAAGGGTGATATTGTTTTATATTCTGAAGCTCAAGATTTAGGATATCTTAAAGCCATGCAAAATATAAATAAAGATAATAATCCAACAACATGGCCACATATGTTAGAAATTGTTAATGGTAATCCAAATCCAAATTATTTTTGGAGTACAGTAAATTGATGGAGGTTGACACATGAAAAGTTTACCAATAGGTGAAGTATTAAAAGAATATGGGTATATTAATGAAGAACAGTTACAGATTGCATTAGATGCCCAAAAGAAAGATAGAAGTAAAAGATTAGGGGAACATTTAATAGATTTAGGTTTTGTTAGTGAACAACAAATGTTAGAAGCTTTATCTGATAAATTAGCTGAGCCTTTAGTTTCATTGGATAATATAGATTTTGATATTAATGCTGTTAAAAAGATTCCTGAAGCAATGGCACAAAAATATAATGTCATTGGTTATGCTTTTAATGACAATGTGTTAACAGTAGCAACAAGTGATCCTTTAAATTATTATGGATTAGAAGATGTAAGACTTGTTTCAGGTTGTCGTATTAGTGTTTCACTTGCAACAAAAGCAGATATTCAAATTGCTATTGAAAGATATTATTCAGATGTTGATACTTTGAATTTAGTAGATGATATTGATGAATCGACTTTACCTGAAGTAGAAGAGGATCTAAATTTATTTGATGTGAATGAAGATGATACACCTGTTGTTAAATTATTAAATTCATTGTTAATTAGAGGATATAATACAAGTGCTTCTGATATTCATATTGAACCATTTGAAGATAAATTACATGTAAGAATGCGTATTGATGGAATGCTTGTTGATTATTTAGATTTAAATAAAAATATACAAGCGGCTTTGATTGTTAGAATTAAAATTTTATCTAACATGGATATTGCTGAAAAAAGATTACCTCAAGATGGTCATTTTATGGGAGTAATTGATGGAGTTGAATTAAATATTCGTGTCTCTGTTATTCCTACTATCTTTGGTGAAAAGATTGTTATGCGTTATTTGAATTCTAATAGTACTATTGACCGCTTAAGTACTTTTGGAATGACAGAAGAAAACTTTAATAAAATGAATCATATGATGTCTATGCCACATGGAATTATCTATGTAACGGGTCCTACTGGAAGTGGGAAAACTACAACACTTTATATGATCCTTGAAAAATTAGCTCAAGGACAAATCAATATTTCAACGATTGAAGATCCTGTGGAAAGAAAATTAAATCGTATTAATCAAATGCAAGTCAATACAATGTCTGGTCTTACATTTGATAGAGGATTGCGTGCTTTAATGAGACAAGATCCAGATGTAATCATGGTTGGAGAAACTCGTGATAAAGAAACTGCTGAAATTTCTGTTCGTGCAGCTATTACAGGACATTTGGTTGTCAGTACATTACATACGAACGATGCTATTAGTACGATTGTTAGGCTTGAAGAAATGGGTGTTGAACCTTATATGGTTGCTAACAGTTTAGTAGGTGTTGTTGCTCAACGTTTAATGCGAAAGGTTTGTCCTTATTGTAAAAAGGAAGTAGCTACTTCATTATCTGATCGTTTAGCTTTACAAGAAGGAATCAAATATATATCTAAAGGAACAGGCTGTCCTCATTGTAATCAAACAGGTTATAAGGGGAGAATTGCTATTCATGAAGTTATTGAAATAGATAGTAAAGTACGTAAAATGATTTCTAATCAAGAAGAAATAGATGATATTATGAAATATCTTGTTGAAGAACAAGGAGTAGAAACTTTAAGAGATCAAGCTTTAAAACTTGTTAAAGAAGGTAAAACAACAGTAGATGAATTCAATAAGATTATTGCTTATATTGATTAAAGGGGAATGTTATGGCAAATATTAATGATATTTTAAATGATGCAAGAATTAAAGGATGTAGTGATGTCCATATTGGTGAAAATACAGGTATAACATTGAGACAAGATGGAAAACTTATTGAATTTGAACAAACTTTTAGTAATGAAGAAATAAAAGAAATGATTTTATCAATGTGTAAAGATCGAATTTTAAAGATTGTAGAAAAACATGAAGATGCTGACTTTGTCTATGTAAATGATTTAGGAAGACATCGTGTTAATATTTATTTTCAACAAGGTTATATGACAGCCGCAATTCGTATCATCAATGAACAAATCAAGACATTAGAAGAATTAAATTTACCTGATGTTTTACATAAATTGGCTTTACTTCCTCGAGGACTTGTTCTAGTAACCGGTCCTACAGGAAGTGGAAAATCAACAACTTTAGCAGCAATGATTGATTTTATTTCTTCAATGAGAAATTGTCATATTCTTACCATTGAAGATCCAATTGAATATGTATATCAACAAAAACAAGCTCTTATTCATCAAAGGGAAGTCTATGAAGACGTTGATTCTTTTGATACAGCTTTAAAAAGTGCCATGCGTGAAGATCCAGATGTTATTCTTGTTGGAGAAATGAGAGACTATGAAACGATTCAAGCAGTTATTACTTTAGCTGAAACAGGCCATCTTGTATTTAGTACACTTCATACTATTGGTGCTCCTAAAACAATTGATCGTATTATTGATGTTTTCCCTCCTCATAAACAAGCTCAAATTCGTGCTCAATTAGCCTCTGTTTTACAAGCGGTTGTTACTCAACAACTTTTACCACTTGCAAGTGGTAAAGGAAGAGCAGCTGCTTTAGAAATCATGATTGCTAATGACGCTATTAAAAATTTAATTAGGGAAAATAAAGGTCATCAAATAGAGACAATGATTCAAACTGGAAGAAATGAAGGAATGACAACATTAAATGCATCACTTGCTACTTTAGTAAATACTGGAAAAGTAAATCGTATGGTAGCAGAAAGATATTCTCTTGATGTTGGAGAATTAAGACAATTAATAAGATAGTTAAAAAGAATAAGCGAGTCTGCTTATTCTTTTGATTTGAGAAGGATGCAATTATTCATATATTGCATAACCTTTTATATACTCAAAAAGCAGCAGTATTAAAGATAGGTTTTAACACTGCTGTTTATTAAATACAAGTTCTTTTAGTGACACTACAAGAAATAATCATAAACTTGAATAACCTATTTTTTAGTAAGTTTTAAATTACTTACACACTTTTCTTGACAAACCCTTTGGTTTTTGAAAATAATTTTTTAATTCTTCAAATTCTTTAAAATCATATAAATGATCTAAAAGATCAAAAATTTGATATTTAGAAAGAGTATTTATAGAACTGCTTATATCTTCATGAAATTTTAGTTGAGAGTATCTGATAATGCTTTCTTTTGTTTCATTGATTAGATTTTCATATTTTTTATTTGCTTCTTCAAGCTTTCTATCACGAGAACGTAAAAGTATTTGATTATCTAACAAGTCAAAGTATTCTAGATATTCTTTATATAAATTATACATATTTACCACTTTCTACTATCTATAATAGCATATTTTAAATAAATAAAGAATATGTAAAATAAATTTTTAAAGTGGAAATAAGTGGATTTAAAAGAGATTATTATATTAATTTGTTGAAAGATACATGATACAATAGGGATAGGTGATTTTATGAAATTAGAACTTTTAACATATGAAAAAGAAAATCTTCCACGTGGTTGGAAACCTTATTATATATATTTAATCATGGTCGATCATATAGAAGTAGGAAGAATTGTCTTAAGAGAAGGTAGTAATGAAGAAAGATATTATGATGGACATATTGGTTATACGATAGAAAAGGAATACCGAGGGCATCATTATAGTAAAGATGCTTGTTTATTATTGTTTGATAAAGCAAAAGAAAAAGGATTTAAACACTTAATGATTACATGTTCTCCTGATAATATAGCAAGTCGTAAGATTATTGAGTCATTGCCATTTAAGTATCTTGAAACAAAAGAAGTACCTGCATGTTTGAAGAAAGATTTTGATCAAGGTGATTATATAAAAAGAATATATTGTTTGGATTTGGAGGAGTTATGAAATTTATACATTTAGCGGATTTACATTTAGGTAAAATTATTTATCAAAATAATCTATTAGATATTCAAATTGATTTATTAAATCAAGTGATGAATTATATGGTTCAAAAAAAAATAGATACTTTAGTAATTGCTGGAGATGTTTATGATCGTGCGATTGCTTCTAAAGAAAGTATAGTTGCTTTAAATCATTTTTTAGAAGCAATGATTTTACATTATCATAAAAAAGTATTGATCATTTCAGGAAATCATGATAGCAGTGAAAGACTTGATTTTGCAAGTTCTTTACTTCAAAGTCAAGGTTTGTATATTGTTTCTTATCCTGAAAAAGAAATAAGACCAATTGAAATAGAAGGTGTTTATTTTTATTTGGTTCCTTTTTTTAAACCTTCTTATATACGTTATTTATATGAAAAAGATGATTTAAAAACGTATCAGGATGCTTTTGCATATTATTTAAGTCAACAAACATTTGTTGAAGACCATCCTAAAGTTCTTGTAACACATCAATTTATTGCGGGAAATAAAGAAGTGATTAGAAGTGAAAGTGAAGTAATTCTTTCCGTGGGTGGTAGTGAAATTATTGATGTTGATTTATGTAAAGATTTTGATTATGTAGCTTTAGGTCATATTCATGCAAGTCAAAAAATTAAATATGATTATGTAAGATATGCAGGAAGTTTAATGAAGTATTCATTTGATGAAGTTCATCAAAAAAAAGGAATGGTTGAAGTAACTATTGATGAAACTGGGGTTTCTACGCAAATTATTCCTTTAAAGCCACAAAAAGATCTAGTGAAGGTCGTTGGAAAATATGAAGATGTTTTACATTATCCAAATAACGAAAATGATTTTGTAGCGGTAGAATTATTAGATAAACAAGTCATTGGTCATGCATATGATTTTTTAAAAGAAAAATACCCTTATTTATTACAAATTACTTATCAATCACTAGAAAAACTTAAAACAAATCAAACAGCTTCTTCCTTAGATGTTGAAAAACAATCTCCAATAGAAATATTTAAAGAATTCTATGAAAAAATGAAAGGTGAAGCAATGAGTCAAGAAAGTGAAGAAATTATTCAACAATTACTAGAGGAGGTAAGTGAAGATGATGCCCATTAGCCTTACATTATCAGCGTTTGGACCTTATCCAGATACAATCACAATCGATTTTGAATCATTTCAAGAAGATGGTCTCTTTTTAATTACAGGGCCTACAGGTAGTGGAAAAACGATGATTTTTGATGCCATGATCTTTGCCTTATATGGTAAAACAAGTGGTCAAATTAGACAAACGGACAGTTTAAGGTGTGATCATGCCTTAAATGAAATTCCTACTTTTGTTGAATTTTCATTTTCTTTGCATCAACAAAATTATACAATTAAAAGAAATCCTAAATATTATCTAGAAGGGAAAAAAACACCTAAACAACCTTCAGCGTTACTTACTTTACCAGATGGCAAAATGGTCGAAGGTATTAAAGAAGTCAATCAAAAAATGATTTCTTTATTAGGGGTCGATGATCAACAATTTAAACAGATTTGTATGATTGCTCAAGGAGAATTTACAAAATTGATTATGGCTTCAAGTGATGAAAGAGAAAAAGTATTAAGAGAGTTATTTCATAGTGAGACGTATCAAAAGTTAGAAGAAAAACTTAAAGTTCATCTAAAAACGTATCAGGATAAATATGATTTATTATTGAATAAAAGGAAAGATTTGATGCAAGAATTACAAGTTGAAGATCATCAAGAATATTTATCTAAACAAACAAAACTTATCGCAAGTCAACAAAAAGAATATGATGATTTAAAAAAAGATTTAGATCAAAAGAAACAACAATTACAACTCTATCGCTTGCAAAATCAACGATTAATACAATTAAAAGATTTAAAACAACAATTTCAAGATTTAAAGAAACAAGAAAATGATTATCAAGAATTAAATAAAACTGTAGATACTTTAAAAAAAGCACAAGAAACAAATTATTTATATATTTCTTATATTAAACAACAAAAGAAACTTCAAACCTTAAAATTAAATCAAGAAGATTTTTTAAAACAATTAAAAAAACTTGAAAAAGATTATCAAGAAAAAAAGGTACAAGCAGATTTTCTTGACTACAAACAACAAACAAAAGAAAAATTACAAAACCAAATTCAAGAAACGAAACAATTAATCAATCAAATCTATCAATATCAAAATGATTATCAAAACTTACAAACTCTAAAACAACAATATAGAATGTTAGATGAAGAACATAAACTCTTTTTAAAAAAGAAAGAAAAATTTGAAAATGGGCTGCAAAGAGATCAAGAAAGAATCCAAAGTGAACAACAAGTACAATCTAAATATGAACTAATCAAACAACAATATGTTCGTTTAAACGAACAAAAAGTAAAAGTTCATCAATTGTCGGATTATTATGATCAAATACTCAAACTTAATGAAAATAAAAGTGATTTACAAGAAGAGTATACAGTTGTTGAAAAACAAGTTGATCATGAAAAAATGCAATATAATCAAATATCTTCGTTTTTACTGTCAAGATGTAATAAGGATAAGAAAAATTGTATTTTAGAAAACAAGCAGGTATTTTTGCATTACAATTAAAAGAGGATCAACCATGCCCTATTTGTGGCTCTTTACATCATCCTCATCCGGCACAAATTGAAAAAGAAGGTATAACAAAAGAAAAATTAGATCAACAAGCTAAAAAAGTAAAACAACAAGAACATAGATTACAAGATATCTTACAAAAAATACTCTTGTCTAATCAAAAAAAGGAAATGCTTGTTAAACAAACAAAACAACTTTCAAGTGAACTTAATATTCAAGAAGAGATATCTAAAGAAATCTTTATTAAAGAATTAGATCATTTATCAAAAGATGAAAAAAGAATGAAAAAAGAATATCTTGAATTACAAGATGAACTTAAATATATTCAAAAGCTTAAAAAGAGTGTGGCTCTTTCATTGAAAGATATGTCTACTTATGAAAGTAAAGAATTAAAACAAGCACAAAGTCTAGAGAATATTCAAGTACAAATTCATCAATTATCTGGTAAATTAGATGATTCACTGCGACAATATGAAATTGGAGAAGTTAATAAAAATTATCAACAAGTTCAAAAAGAATATCGTCAACTTTCATTAGAAATAGAAACTATTCAACAGGATTATGAAAAGGTCAAAAATAAATATCTTGAAATAAAAACAAAAATTTCGTCATTGAATCAACAAATTATTCAAGAACAAGAAATATATGATGAATTAGATAATAAATATCATACTGCTTTAGATGCATTTATAAATGAAGAAGAATTTTTAAATTTAAAAACACAAATCAATCAAATCAGTATCTTGGAAAAGAAATATCAAGATTATTTAATTTCTTTAAAGAGTTTAAATGAACAGATTATTTCATTAGAAAATGAAGTCAAAGATTCAACATATGTTGATTTATCTTCTTTAAGTGAAACAATTAAAGAAGTAAATCAACAATTGAGAGAAAAAAATGATGATTTAGAAAAATTAAAAATAGATTATTCATTAAAAGAAAAAATGATCAAAGATATTCAAAAAATCAATCAACAATTAGAAAAAGATGAAGATACTTATCAAATATATTTAGATCTTTATAATCTAGCAAGTGGTAAAAATAATGCAAGAGTGTCGATTGAAAGATATGTACTAGCAACTTATTTTGAAAATATGTTGATTTATGCCAATGTGATCATGAAACAATTGAGTCAAGGAAGATATCAATTATTAAGGAAAGATGATGCAGGTAAAGGAAGAAGTCAGCAAGGGTTAGAATTGGATGTTTTTGATCAAGAAAGTGGAAATATTAGAAGTATTAAGACACTTTCTGGTGGGGAATCCTTTAAAGCGGCTTTATCTCTTGCTTTAGGACTTTCAAGAATGGTTCAAGATTATGCTGGAGGAACTGAATTAAATACGCTTTTTATTGATGAAGGGTTTGGTTCTCTAGATAGTCAATCATTAGATCAAGCAATGAATTGTTTAATGGAATTGCATCATGAAAATAAATTAATTGGAATCATCTCACATGTTAGTGATTTAAAAGATCGTATTGAACGACAACTTGTAGTTGAAAGAAAACAAAAACAAAGTGTGATTCAGATGATCTAATCTTGCTTGTTTATCATTTCTATAGTAAAATAGAGGAGCATTTTAGAGGAGGAAAAAAGATGGCAAATAACAAGAAAAATGAAGCTATTACTGCTAGAGATGTTGATTTTGCTAAATGGTATACAGATGTATGTCGTAAAGCTGAATTAATGGATTATAGTGGTGTGAAAGGGTTTATTATTTATCGCCCTTATGGATATGCTTTATGGGAACAAATTCAAAATCATATGGATAAAAAATTTAAAGAAACAGGACATGAAAATGTTTATATGCCGATGTTGATCCCTCAATCTTTATTACAAAAAGAAGCTGATCACGTAGAAGGTTTTGCACCAGAATGTGCCGTTGTTACAAAAGGTGGTTTAAATGAATTAGAAGAAAATTTGATTATTAGACCTACTTCTGAAACATTGTTCTGTGAACATTATGCAAAAATTGTTAATTCTTATCGTGATTTACCAAAATTATATAATCAATGGTGTTCAGTAGTACGTTGGGAAAAAACAACAAGACCATTTTTACGTGGATCTGAATTTTTATGGCAAGAAGGGCATACAATTCATGCCAGTGAAGAAGAAGCAAGAAAAGAAACTTTACAAATGTTAGAAATTTATCGCTCTACTGCACAAGATTTACTTGCAATTCCAATGGTTACTGGACGTAAAACTGAAAGTGAAAAATTTGCAGGGGCTGAAGAAACTTATACAATTGAAGCTTTAATGCATGATGGAAAAGCTTTACAATCAGGAACATCTCATTATTTTGGTCAAGGTTTTGCAAAAGCTTTCGATGTTAAATTCTTAAATAAAGATAATAAACAAGAATATGTTTATCAAACTTCTTGGGGAGTATCAACACGTTTACTTGGAGCAATCATTATGGTTCATGGAGATGATAATGGACTTGTTTTACCACCAAGAGTGGCACCAATTCAAGTGATGATCGTTCCAGTTATGCAACATAAAGAAGGCGTTTTAGATAAGGCTTATGAAATTGAAAAACAATTAAAAGCAGCTGGACTTCGTGTTAAAGTGGATGCGAGTGATAAAACACCAGGTTATAAATTTGCAGATGCTGAAATGAGAGGAATTCCATTAAGACTTGAAATTGGACCTAAAGATATTGAAAAAGGACAATGTGTCTTAGCTAAAAGATTAGATGGTACAAAAGAAACATATGCTTTAAATGAAGAATTACCAAATACAATTCATCAATTATTAGACCAAATTCATGATGAAATGTATGCAAAAGCATTGAAATTTAGAGATGAAAACATTAGAACTGCGAAAACATATGATGAATTTAAAGAAATCTTAAATACTAAAGCAGGATACATTCGTATGATGTGGTGTGGAGATGAAGCTTGCGAATCTCAAATTAAAGAAGAAACAGGGGCTACATCTAGATGTATCAAAGAAGACGAAGAAGCATTTGGTGATGTTTGTCCAATTTGTGGTAAACCAGCTAAAAAAGTTGTTTACTTTGCAAAAGCATATTAAGGCATTCAATTGAATGTCTTTTTTAATTGACGATTTTTTCACATCAAAGATATAATAAACAAAAGGAAGTCATTATCTTAATGTCAAACATTAAAATATAAGTAATGTCTAAAGACAACAATGAAGAATAAAAAATACAATACTTCATCACACTTTACTGAAATGGTTGGAATAATTTTATTTATCATTTTTTCATTTTTGTTTATACATTTATATTACAAAAAAATTATAGTTCGAATACTTTAGAAGCTGCTGTTGATCGAGATATTGAATGTTCAGATGCTATTATGAAATTGATTTCTAATAAGATTACTCAGGAAGATTTTTTAGATATTAGTTCAAAAAAGGATATGTCCAAACAACGTTATCAAACATTACAAAAAAGTCTTAATGAATTAAGAACATTAAATTCAACACGTTATTTATATACTGCTAAAAAAGATCAACAAGGACATTTAGTTTATGTTATTGATGTTTAGATTTAAATGCAGATGATTTTGCTTATCCAGGAACACGTATTGAAAAAGAAATGATTCCCTATATTAATCAGGCTTTAAAAGGAAAAAAGGTATATTCTCAAGAAATTGTAGATACAACATGGGGACATATTTTTACAGCTTGTTATCCTATTTATGATCAAGAAGAAATAGTAGGTGCTTTATGTATTGAGATGGATATGGAATCTTCTTATAAGTTTTTAGAAGCAAGTAATCGGGATTCTTATAAAGTAGCCTTTATTGCTATTTTTGTTGCTTTAATGCTTTTTATTTGTATTTATATTTCTTTTAGAAAACAAAAATTAGCTGATCAAGCTCAACAACAATTACTAGAAGAAACTGCTAAAGCTGCCAATGCTGCAAGCCAAGCTAAATCTTCATTTCTATTTAACATGTCACATGATATTCGTACACCAATGAATGCTATTATTGGCTATAGTCAATTAGCAAAAAAAGAAATGAATGACATTTCTAAAGTAAGTCAGTATCTTGATAATATTCTTTTATGTGGACAAAAGATGTTATCGATTATCGATAATGTTTTAGAAATAACACGTATTGAAAATGATAAGGTACAAATAGAATATACAATTAAAGATATTGAGCAAATATTTGATGTTTGTTTAATGATGGAAAAACCGGCTATTGAAGAAAATGCTTTAGATATTCAAGTTAATAAAGAAATCATTTATCTTTATGTTTATGTTGATGAAGTACATTTATTAGAAATTATTTTAAATCTGTTTAGAAATTCTATTAAATATACCAATCAAGGTGGAAAGATTATTTATTCATTAAAACAAGAAATGCTGGAAAATGAATGTATCAATATAATTACTATTTGTGATAATGGATGAGGAATGTCAGAAGAGTTTCAAAAACATATTTTTGATTCTTTTTCTCGAGAACGTTCTTCTTCAGACAGTGGTATAGAGGGTACAGGACTTGGAATGGGGATTGCTAAAAAGCTAATTGATTTAATGAATGGAACAATTAAAGTTGAAAGTCAATTAGGTAAAGGGACGAGATTTACTTTTAAAATACCAAGTAAAATATCTTAAAAAGAAGATATTTTATATCAACCTTCTTTAGAGCCGATTGAAAATAGAAATCTTAATAATAAAAAAATTTTATTAGTTGAAGATAGTGATTTTAATGTAGAAATTATTATTGAATTATTAAAAGAAAAAGGATTATATCTTGAAAGAGTGGCTAATGGTATAGAATGTTTAGATATTTTAAAAGAAAAAGATTATGATCTAATATTAATGGATATTCAAATGCCTTTAATGAATGGTTACGATACGACCATTGCAATTAGAAAATTAACTGATCAACAAAAAGCACAAATACCTATTATTGCACTTACAGCTAATGCTTTTGCGGAAGATCGTCAAAAAGCATTGGCAGTAGGTATGAATGATTTTATTGCTAAACCGATAGATCTGCAAATTTTATTACCATTATTAGCAAAATACTTATAAATCGATTATTTGATCGGTTTATTTTTATTGACAAAAAATAGAAAATGAATTATTGTTGATATGTCAACTATAGGAGGAACTATGAATTTAACACGTTTAATTTCTATTCTTCATAATCAAAAAAACAGTTATATGAATGTTCAACTTAAAGATATAGGACTATCTCATGGACAAGCAATTGCTTTAAAGATTATTTATGAAGAAGCTACAATCAAACAAGAGGATTTAAATAAAAGATTACAGATTGATAAAAGTGCGGTTACAAGAATATTAAATACTTTAAAAGAAAAGGGTTTGATTATTAAAGAAATAGCCAAGGAGGATAAAAGAAATCAAATGATTTCTTTAACTGAAAAGGGAAAAGTTCTTTATCCTCAAATAAAGAATATTATTGAAAAAACAAATGAAGTAATGTTAAAAGGTATTAATCAAAATCAACAAACATTATTAAATGAATTAATTTTAAAAATGAAAGATAATTTGGAGGAAAAAAATGAAAAATGATGATAAAATGGGAACTAAAAAGGTTTTACCTTTATTAGTAGAATTTTCAATTCCAGCAATTATAGGAATGTTAGTTAATGCAATTTATAATATCGTCGATCGTATGTTTATCGGAAATGCACCAGAACTTGGATCTGTTGGATTAGCAGGTATTAGTATTTGTTATCCAGTAACCCTTGTTTTAATGGCTATTTCTTTAATGATTGGGATGGGTGGTGCGACTCGTTTTTCTATTGCTTTAGGACAAGGTAAAAAAGAAGAAGCAGGTAAATATATGGGAAATGGGTTGACTTTAACGATTATTTTAGGTTTTTTATTTATGATTTTAGGAAATCTTTTTTTAGCACCAATGTTAAAGGTGTTAGGTGCTTCTAAAACTGTTTTACCATATGCTGAAAGTTATTTAAGTATTATTTTATATGGGGCTGTTTTTCAATGTGTAGCGATGGCTGGTAATAACTTTTCTAGAGCACAAGGTAATCCTAAAAATGCAATGATTTCTCAATTAATAGGAGCAGGTTTTAATATTCTATTTGATTATATTCTTATTTGTCTTTTACATATGGGAATGGAAGGAGCTGCACTTGCAACAATTGGTGGTCAATTATTAAGTGCTTTATGGCAACTTGCTTTCTTATTTGGTAAACGTACGATTATTTCTTTAAATATTTCATTACTTAAATTAAAATTAAGTGTTTCTAAACAGATTATTCAAACAGGAATACCAGCTTTTTTAATGCAAATCTCTAATAGTGTTTTAAATATTATTTTAAATGCTTCTCTT
>OGNW01001054.1_pt1 | contig 17594 bp, 17 predicted proteins | sample 1573591 | NCBI WGS metagenome assembly OGNW01 (sample SAMEA2581894, study PRJEB24529) | metagenome | biome: Human gut stool | place: China | collected 2011
TAAATTTAACTTTTTTCATACCACACCTCATTATTGTAACTTATTACTTCCTAATGTATATAATATCATATAATTTGAAAAAAGGTGTATAAAATTTAATAAAAATTTGGTATAATTTAAAATGAATAAATTTGTATTAAAAATAAAAGAAAGGGTTTTGTTTGCAATGATAAATTTAAAATTATTCTTAAAAAGTATTTTTGCTTGGAATAAAGTTGATATTGATGAAAATAATAAAATAGAATGGTATGGTAAAATAAAAAATGCTAGGTTTAGAGTAAAGGGGGAAAAAAATGAAATATATTTTGGAAGAAATTCTGTAATAAAAAATTCTAAAATATCTATACGTGGAAAAAATAATAGAATAATTTTTGATGATAATTGTGCTGTAAGAAGAATGATAGTAAAATTTGAAGGAAATAATTCTGTTTTAAGAATAGGAAAAAATACAACTATTGAAGGAATTAAAATATGGATGGGAGAAGGTAAAATTGAAATAGGAGATAATTGTATTTTAGCATATGAAATTGAGATGAGAAATACAGATAATCATTCTATATTTTTTAATGGAATAAAAATAAATCCAAATAAAGATATTAGAATTGAAGATTTTGTTTGGATAGGAGCAAGAGTTATGATATTAAAAGGAAGTAAAGTAGGAAAAGGAAGTATTGTAGGAGCAGGAAGTATTGTAAGTGGAAAATTTGGTGAAAATATAATTTTAGCTGGAAATCCTGCTAAAAAAATAAAAGAAAATATAAAATGGGAAAAGTAAATTAGAATTAGTGAAAGAATGTAGAAATTAGGAGGAAAAATGGGAAATATATTCAAAGTAACAAGAAAAGTTTTAAGAGATGGGAAAAAAGTGTATATTGGAGTTTAAATAAATTTATGCTAAAAAATCATCTTGGAGATAAAAGATGGGATATAAGAGATAAAAAAGAAACAGTAGAAAAAATTTTAGAAGGATATTCTATAAGTAGATATGGAGATGGAGAATTTTCTATAATAATAAATCCTAAAGATATTAGCTTTCAAAAATATGATTCAAAATTATCTCAAAAATTATTTGAGGTTTTAAATTCAGATTTAGAGAATCATTTAGTGGCTATTCCTACTCCACTTATTAAGGTGGATGATTTAACTAAAACAGATGGATGGTTTTGGAGTAAATATTACTTTCAAAAGAAAAAACATCTTTATAGAATATTGGACCAAGGGAAGATTTATTATGATGCAATGATTAGTAGATTTTATATGCCATATGTGGAAAAAAATAAAAATACAGAATATATAGAGGAATTAAAAAATTATTTTTCTGATAAGAATATTTTAATCTTAGAAGGAGAATTTACAAGATTTGGATTAGGAAATTCTTTATTAAATAAAGCAAAAAAAATAGAAAGAATATTATGCCCTGCAAAGAATAGTTTTTCTAAGTATGATGAGATTATTAAAGAAGTAGAAAATAATTATTCAAAGGAAACTTTGCTTTTGATTGCACTTGGTCCTACTGCCACTATTTTAGCATATGATTTTTGTAAATTAGGTTATCAAGCTCTAGATATAGGACATTTAGATGTAGAATATGAGTGGTATTTAATGAAAGCAACACATAAAGTAGATTTAGCTAATAAAATTGTTAATGAAGCACAAGAAAGTGGAGATAAACATATAAAAGATAAAGAATTAGAAGAATTATATAATAACCAAATCGTAAAGAAAATATTATAAAGTGGAGTGAAAAAATGAAAATAAAATTTTATGTGGAAAGTTTTCTAGTAGGTGGAATAGAAAAAGTATTACTACAATATTTAAAAAATATAGATAGTATAAATAATGAAGTAACTTTGATAATTGGATATAAGCAAGGTGAGTTAGAAAAATTAAAAAGTGATATACCAAATAATGTAAAAGTAGAGTATGTATTAGCTGATGATATGTATTGTGATTTAAAAAAGAAAAAAGCTATTGGTAAATTGAGTAAATTAGAAAAATTAAAAATGGAAGGAACTTCTTGGTTAAGAAAAATAAAAATTAGAAGTAGATTAAAAGAGTTAATTTCTAGTGATGATATAATAGTAGATTTTGATATGACACTTTCTCCCTTTATGAAAGAGTTTAAAAATAGAAAAGTAACATTCTGTCATTTTAGTTTAAAAAACTATCATAGAGGAATAGAGAGAAGATTAAAAAAATTAGGAAATAGATTAAATGACTATGATAAGGTAGTAGTAATTTCTGATGAGATGAAAAAAGAAGCAATAGAGATGTTTCCATTTTTAGAAAATAAGCTAGTAAGAATATATAATTCGTTTAACTTTGATGAGATATATAGATTAGCAGATGAAGAAATTGAGAAAGAGTTAGAGGGAAAATATATTTTAGCTATTGGAAGATTAGAAGAGACACAAAAAGATTTTATATCACTAATAAAAGCTTATTCTAAAATCTGTAATGAACTAGAAGAAAATCTATATATTATTGGAGATGGAAGACATAGAGAGCAACTAGAAAATCTAGTTAGAGAATTAAAAATAGAAGATAGAGTAAAATTTCTAGGTTTTAGAACAAATCCATATCCATACTTAAAAAGAGCAAATCTTTTTGTACATAGTTCAAAATTTGAAGGATTTGGACTTGTAATATTAGAAGCTATGATATTAGGAAGAATGGTAATAGCTACTGATTGTCCAACAGGACCAAGTGAATTATTAGATAATGGTAAAAATGGAATACTTGTAGAGGTTGGAAATGTAGATGAGATGGCTGAAAGTATGAAGAAGATATTACTTAATAAAGAAGAACAAAAAGATTATCTAATGAATGTAGAGAAAAAATTAAAAGAGTTTGATGCTAAATTAGTAATGAAAGAATTTGAAAATATATTATAAAATATATTATAAAGGAAGTAAAAGATGGAGAAAATAACTGTAATTGTAACATTATATAATAGATTAGAATATGCAAGAAATATGATACTAGCTTTATTAAATCAAACAAAGATGATAGATGAGCTGATATTTGCAGATGATGGTTCTAGAGATGATGTAAAAGATGTAATAGGAGATTTAATTGATAGATGTCCATTTACTATTAAGAAAACTTATCAAGCTGATTTAAATTTTAGAGCAGCACGTTCAAGAAATAATGGTGCAAGAGAGGCAAGTGGAGATTTTTTAATTTTCTTAGACCAAGATGTAATCTTTTCAAGTGATTTTATAGAAAAGCTATATAATGCTAGACAGAAGAAAAAAATTATATGTGGAAGAGCTATATTTGTTGAAGAAAATATAAAAAATTTAATTCAAGTAGAAATAGAAAAATATAAACAGTTAGATTTTGATAAAATTTATGATAAATATATTACTAAAGAAGAGCACTACTTAATGGATAAAGCATTTAGGAAAGATAAACTATATAAAGTATTATATAAAGTAAAATTGAGAAGTAGAGGAGTAAAAATGGCAAGTCTAATATTTGCTGTATATAAAGAAGATTTTATAGCAATAAATGGATTTGATGAAAAATATGTAGGTTGGGGAGAAGAGGATGATGATTTTGGAAATAGATTTTTTAAGTATGGAGGAGAGGTAGAATCTATAAAATATGAAAGACACCCTATACATATGTTTCACCCAAGTTCTCCATCAAAAAAAGACTTACCTAACCTAGCTTATTATAGACAGAGAAAGAAAGAGATTTCAAAAACTAATTATAGAACAGAGTATGGGTATGACAATATCTTAGATAAAGATGAGATAAGTATAGAAGTGATAAAGGAAAAAATATGAAAAAATTGATAGAGGAAAAATATGGAGAGTATAATCTTTATTCTTTTGAAAAAAAGTATATAGAGATATGTAAAAAAATCTTAGAGAAAGATTATATAACTGTAAAGGAGTTAAAAAATACACCTAGAAATTATGTATCTATAATTGAAGTTGATGGAGAAAAATATGTGTATAAAGAGCCAAGAAATGAGTATAAGTTAATTCAAAGAAAAATAATGACAATATTTAAAAAAGGAGAAGCTTTAAATACTCTTGTTAATGTAAGTAAGGCGATGGATTTAGGAATAGAAAGTTTGGCAAAGATATATTGTGTTGTTAATAGAAGAGAAAAAAGAATGATAAATTTCTCTTTTTTATTAATGGAGTATATAGAAGAAAATAAAAATATAGAAGTATGGGATAGAAATAAATTGAATTTAGGTATAGAAAAATTAGAAAAAATACATGAATTAGGATATTATCATGGAGATTTTAATCCAAGCAATATTATTTTAACAAAAAATGGAGAAATAAAAATAATAGATACTCAATTAAAAAAAGATATATTTTTTAATTATAGGAGACATTATGATATGATAACAATGCAGTATGACTCTTATAAAGAGATGAAATATCCTTATAAAAAAAATGTTATTTATAGGATAGCTTATATGATAAAAAGATTTAAAAAATTATCATTGATAAAAAAAATAAAGAAAATTAGAAGAAAAAAAAGAGAAGAATAAAGAAAGGGAAAGTATGAAAGAAGATATAAAAGTAAGTATTATTATCCCAGTATATGGAGTAGAGAAATATATAAGCCAATGTTTAGAATCCGTTATTAATCAAAGTTATGAAAATATAGAAATAATAGTAGTAAATGATGGAACTAAAGATAACTCAATGAAAATAGTAGAAGAATATCTATTAGATGAAAGAATAAAAATAATAAACAAGGAAAATGGTGGATTGGCTTCAGCAAGAAATAGAGGAATAGAAGAAGCAACTGGAGAATATATTTACTTTTTAGATAGTGATGATTGGATTGAAGTAAATACTATTGAAGTTTTAGTTGAAGAATCTAATAACTTAGATATTATTTATAGTAATTTTTGGTATTTTGATGAGAAAAATCAAAAAAAAAGAAAAAATAAAGAAAAGATAAAAAGTAATATGAGTATGACAGGAGAATATTTATTAGGATATTCAACAGAAATAATGGTTTGGAATAAAATATATAAAAAAAGTTTTCTTGAAGAAAAACAATTAAGATTTTTAGAGGGGATTATTCATGAAGATGAAGAGTTTACATTTAAGTGTTATATGAATTCGCCTCAAGTAAAATATATAGATATATATACATATAATTATAGAATTAATAGAGAAAATAGTATAATGAACGATATAAAAAATAAAGAAAAAATTGAATATTCAATTAAAAGTTTTGAAATGATTGTAGAAAATTTAAAAAAATCATTAAAAGATGACTTTAGTGAATTTATAAAATTAAGATTTTTTTTAAGAGAAAGAAATTTAAAAAATTTTATTTCTAAAAAAAGAGAAAGAAGTATTTCAAAAGAAGAAATTATTAATTTTGAAAAAGAATTAAATAACTTTGATATGAAAAACTTTAATAAATTAGAAAAAAATATAATAAAAAATGAAATTAGGAATATCTTGCTTCAAAAAAATTTTCCAATATTTAGGAAAATTTATTGGAGAAATAGAATAATTAATATGAAATTTTTGAGAAAAGTAATTAGTAGAAGAATAAGAGGTATCTAATGAAAATATGGAAAAAGATAAATAGATTAAAAAGAAGATTAAGAAAATATCGAAATATTAATAAAAAATATAGAGAAAACCCAGTAGAACCTTGGGCCTTTATAAGAGTAAAAAATGAAATAAAAACAGTATAGGCTTGTTTAGAAAGTATTATTCCTGTGATAAAAAAAGGTGTAATTGGATATCATAAATTATCAGAAAATGAAGTTGATGATGGAACTGAGGAGTATTTAAAAAAATTTTGTAAAGAGAATCCTAAATATATTTTGTTTAAATATGATTTTACTGTTATTCCAGCAAATGATATTAGATATGAGAAATTAGATAACATACCTTTAGAAAATAGGTTAGATAGTTATTATAATGCTGTATTATCAAAAATTCCTCAAAATGAATGGTTTATAAAAATAGATTGTGATCATGTTTATGATACCGATAAACTGAAAAAATTAATGTATCTTCCTAAAAAGGATACAGATATAATTTCATATTCAAGATTAAATTTACATTATGAAGATGGAAAGTTATATGTGATAAAAAATCCAACTTTGTTTGATGGTGGAGATAGTTGGCTTTTAAAAAAAGAGAATATATATTTTGATTTTTTCCAAGGACATAAAGAAGGAAAATTTTTTGCATATGAAGGAATTGTGATACCAAAAGGAAGAAAGTTTTATAATACAGATTTGTTTAATTGGCATTTTCCATTTGTAAAAACAAGTAGAGATATAGAAAAGGAAAAATTATTAGAATTTAATAAAGTTAAATTTTCTCTATATGATAAACTATATTATCATATAAAAAAAGATATGATTGATGAAGAAAGAATAATGGAGATATGTAAAAATTTTAAATAACCAATGAAGATGAAGGGGAAAATGAAAGGAATATATTTAGAAAGCAGATACACATTATTTATAAGTTTAATATATTTTTATAAAATAAAAAATGATATTTTTTATTTTATAAATGATAATATGGAAAAAAATTTAAATTTAAGAATTATTAAATGTATTATATTAAAGAAAATAGAGAAAAAAGATTTTTTATATAGTTATAGAAAATGGAGAGAAAGTCATAAATTATTAAAAATAATAAAAAATTTTGAAGAAATTTATTTACAAGATCATATTACTTATAGTCAATTTTTCTTAAATAATTTTAAAGGGAAAATATCACTTTTAGAAGATGGAAGTTTAAATTATAATATAAAATTAATTGAAACCGAAGCAAATAGAAAGATAAAGAAAATAAAGATTAATAAATATTTTAGAAAATGTATTATTGAGAAAAGGAAAAAAGAATATAAAATATATGGGCTATCAGAAAAAATATCTAAAATTTATTTAACTGGAGTCCTTCCAATACCTAATTTAATTAAAGATAAAGTTGAAATTATAAATATTAAAGAAATTTGGAGCAACTTATCACAGGAAGCTAAAAAAGAAATTTTAGAAGTATTTAATATGGATATAAAAAAATTTCAAATTTTGAAAGAAGATGATAGAAAAATTTTATTATTAACTCAACCTTTATCTGAAGATAAAATTATAACAGAAGAAGAAAAAATAAAAATTTACAGAGAAATTATTGAAAAACAAAATGGAAGAAAGATTTATATTAAAGCTCATCCACGAGAGAAGACAAATTATAAAGAGGTTTTTAAAAATTTTAATATTGAAGTGATAGAAAATACTTTTCCAATAGAACTATTTTTACTATTAAATATAAAGTTTGACAAGGTTATAACATTATTTTCAACAGGAGCTTTAAATTTTAAAGGAAAAGCAGAAGTAGAATTTATAGGTACAGAAAAATATCCTAAACTATATGAGAGATTTGGAAAAATAGAAATGAAATAAAAGGAGGAGTATAAATATGGAAAAAATAAAAAAATATTTAAGAATTCTTTTTGAAAAAGAGAAAGAAATAACAAAAATATTGATGATATTAGGGATGTTATTACCTATAATATCATTAGGAACATCTTTATTAAATTATATAAGTTTTAGCTATAGAAAAATTAATTTTAAAAGATATTATGGAGTTTCATCAGATTTAGTAAATTTTGATACTACAGAAATCTCCCAAAATTTAATAATGGTACTAGTTATATTTATATTACTGCTTATAGTTGAAAAAATAAAAAAAGAACTAGATAAAACTAAAAAAGCTGAGTACATTATATCAATATTATTTTTAATGTATATAGGAATGGTTTTTGGAGTTTTAACTTGTGGAACTGTATTAATTTTTTTAACATTTTTTACTCCAAATTTTTTGCAAGAAGTAGTTTTAGGATTTTCTGAAAATTTTTATTTATATTTTATTTTAATAATAACTATAGCTAATTCTTTAGCTTTTATAGGTTATGGAATTAATAGTTCAAAGCATAAAAGAAAGTTACAAATATGTAAATTAATACTTATTATTGAGATTAGTTTGTTAATACTTTACAATGTAAAAGATATAATAAATTTATATAAATATAAAAGAGATTACGAGATAATAAGAGTAGATAATAAATTAAAAGTTGTTTTATATAAAACCTCTGATAAAGTTTTTATAGTTAATGGAGAATATGATAAAGATAAAAATACTTTAATATTAGATACTAAAAAAGTAGAACCTCTAAGTTATGATAAGATTGAGGAAAATAAATTAGCTTTAGAGTATGAAATATTCCCCAAAGTAGATATAAAGGATAGGAAAAAGGTAATAGAATCAAATAAAAATAATGAGATAGTAGTTAGAGTTGGAGAAAAAAAGATAAGATTTTTTAATGAAAATGTGTATTTAAAAAAAGTAAGTTTGATACAAGAGAATAATTTGAATTCATTGCCATATAAGTTTTATATTGGTAAACAAAAAAATAGTGAGAAAAAAATTTATGGTGATGTTGAAGAATATTTAATTGATGAACTTATATTTAAGATGATTAAAGATGAACACCCAGCTATAAAAATATATGAAATAAATATTATAGAATAGTAGAAAATAAATAAGTTAATTTAAATTATATAATGAAAAAATAAAAGTAAATATTATAGTTGATAATTTTACTTAAGAATAATGACCCCATAAAATCAAATTTAACCTATCTCTAAAAGAAAAAAAGTATAAATATATACCTAAAAAATATATATCTATGACCTCGTAAAATACTTTTTAAAGATAGGGGTTGAAAGTAAGTATTTTAGGTGTTTTGAAACGTGTGTAATTTTATATTTTTTCACTTTTTTGATATTAATTAACAAAAACAACTAAAATAATGAAAAAACAAGAAAAGTTATTATATAGAAAAGGAGTGCAGATATGAAAGGAATAATATTAGCTGGTGGAGCAGGGACAAGATTATATCCAATGACAAAGAGTATATCAAAGCAGATACTGCCTATATATGATAAACCAATGATATATTATCCTCTTTCTGTACTTATGTTAGCGGGGATAAGAGAGGTACTGATAATCTCTACTCCCAGAGATTTAAGATGTTTTGAAGAATTATTTCAAGATGGTAGTGAGCTTGGAATGAAAATAGTGTATATGGTACAGGAAAAACCAAACGGTTTAGCAGAAGCCTTTATAATAGGAGAGGACTTTATTGGTAATGATAATGTAGCTTTAGTTTTGGGAGATAATATTTTCTTTGGACAAGCCTTCTCTCCAATTTTAAAAAATGCAGCTAGATTAGAAAAAGGAGCAGAGATTTTTGGATATCTAGTAAAAGACCCAAGGGCATATGGGGTAGTGGAATTTGATAAAAATAGAAATGTAATCTCAATAGAGGAAAAACCTGAAAATCCAAAATCTAAGTATGCAGTACCTGGACTATATTTTTATGACAACACAGTAATAGAGAAAGCTAAAAGTATTAAGCCAAGTAAAAGGAGAGAGCTAGAGATAACAGATTTAAATAGATTATACTTAGAGGAAAAAACTCTAAAAGTAAATCTACTAGGAAGGGGATTTGCTTGGTTAGACACAGGAACACATAAAAATCTCTTACAAGCCTCTAACTTTATAGAAACTATACAGGAAAGACAGGGAAACTATGTGGCATGTATAGAGGAGATAGCATATAGAAATGGGTGGATAAGTAGAGAGGATTTACTTAAATTAGCAGAGCCACTATTAAAAACTGATTATGGTAAATATTTGGTAGAAGTAAGTCAAGAGATTTAGGATTAAAAATAGAGGTATTTAGTAATAAAAAAGTAATATAATTTACACCTAAAATGACAAAAATTGTCATTAATTACAGGTATAATATATGTGGGAGAATTTAGTAAATAATTACTAGGAGAGAGCACATGTTACAAGGAGTAAAATTATATTATTCAGTTATGAAAAACGGTAAAGGAAAGGGAGAAATTAATAATTTTAAAAAAGGTATAAAATATATTGGAAGAAATATCTTAATGTATAGTTATTCAAAAGAGATAGCTGATTTCATCCTTTCACATAAATATTTAAGAGATGAGGTATATAGATATCCTAGTCTATGTAGTAAATTACATAGACCATATCTGACTAATTCATTAATAAATAGAGATAAAGTAAAAGCCATAACTACATCTTATAAAATTTTAGATAAAAGATTTCCAGAAAGATTATTAGATAAACTATATAGAGATGGAAAATTAGAGCTTTGTACTTTTCAAGGGAAAAATGATAGTGAGTACAAGCTTTCTTTAAATTTGTATCCAGCTTATGAAAAAGAGGGAGAGTTTACATTAGTTTGTTACAATTTTGATGATAAACCATTAGCTAAACTTACCTTTGGATTTTTAGAGGATAGTATAATTATAGGGGGACTACAAGGATTAGAAAAGGGAGAAGACACTAATCTTATAAAAGAGGCTACTAAAAATATGTATGGAGTTTTTCCTAAAAGATTGGTATTAGAGATTCTTTATCTACTTTTTCCAGAGTATAGAGTATTAGGAGTAAGTAGAGAGAAACACATATATTTTTCTGACCATTATAGAAAGAGAAAAGAGGGAAAAGTCCATGCTAATTATGATGAGTTTTGGGCAAGTTTAGATGGAGAGGAAAAAGATGGTATGTGGTTACTTCCTAAAAAATTAGAGAGAAAAAATATAGAAGAGATTCCATCTAAAAAAAGATCTTTATACCAAAATAGATTTAATTTGTTAGATAGTATATTTGAAAGAATACTAAGAAATATAGAATAAAAAATTTTGAGAATGTAACTTTAGAGTATAGAAATTTTTCTAAAGTTAAGATAGTAAATAAAAAGAGAGAGGGATAGTATGAAAGTAATGTTTGAAAATCTAGGACCTATAAAAAAAGGTAGAATAGAACTAAATAGATTAAATATTTTCTGTGGAAAAAATAACACAGGAAAAACTTATATAAATTATTTAATATATACTATTCTTACTACGATTAATAATCTGAATTTTAAGAATAATAAAGAGTTTATAAAAGAATTACCAAAAGACAAAAGAGAGATTGAGATAAATTTAGAAGAGGTGCTATTTAAGGAAAATTATTTAAAAGAATTATTATTAAATATAGAAGAGAAAATAACTGAGAGGTTACCAGTAATTTTTTCAGTATCAAAAGATTTCTTTAAAAATTTTAAAATAAAAATTGATTATGATTCAATAAATTTAAATAAAAAAATTCATCCAAATAGATTCTTTTTTATTGGGGATCATTATGGAATAATTGAAAAAGAAGGAATCAATATTAAAATAAGATTAGACGAAGAGTTTAAGAACGAGATTGGAGAAACTTTTGATTTAGATTTTAATATCTCTAGAAATCAACCGAATGAAATAGAAAGAATCAATAGAGTTATTACAAATTATATAATAGCAATAATTTTTAATTTGAAAAGAGTGTATCCATTTCCAGCAGAAAGAAGTGGACTTGCAATTTTTTATAATGAGTTATTAATAAGAAGAAGTAATATTTTAGATTCCTTTGTTAGAGAAAATAGAGATGAAGAAATTTTAAAAGATATGGTTTCTAGATATCCAAAACCAATTAATGACTATATAAATTTTTTAAGTCAAATGCCAAGAGTAATGGAAAGACAAACAAGAAAGAATAATAAATTTATTCAATTAGCTGAAGATATAGAAAAGAATTTTCTTTGTGGGGAATATAAAGTTAAGGATAATAAAAAAATTGTATATGTAACAGAAAATGGGAAAGAATTGGAGCTATATACTAGTTCATCATTGGTAAAAACAGTAGTTGGAATAATAAATTATTTAAAATACTTTGCTATTAAAGGAGATTATTTTTTAATTGATGAACCTGAGTTGAATTTACATCCAGAAAACCAAAGAAAAATAGCTAGAATTTTTGCAAGAATGATAAATTATGGTATAAATATTGTAATGACTACTCATAGTCCATATATAATTAATGAATTGAATAATCTAATTATGCTAAATAAGGTTTCTGTTACTGATAAAGAAAGAATTATGAATGGTAATGGAATAGCAGAAGATAGTATTATAAAAATAAAAGATATTTCATCATATTTAGTAAAGAATAACGAAATAAAAGAGATGAATAAGGGAGAATTTGGATTAGAAGTAGAAAGCTTTAATGAAACAGTAGATAATTTAAATAATCTAAGTGATGATATTTATTCATCAATTGAGGATTGATAATTATGGAATTATTAGAGTATTTAGATAGTTGGTTGTCAGAAAAGATAAAAATAAAAGAAAGTGAGAAAAAAATAGATAGTTATACAGTAATTAATATAACTGAGACTGCTATTGAAGCAGAATTAAAAGAACTTCCAATTTTATATAAAGATACTGAATATAAAGTATTGGCTTTTACCTTAGATGAAAATAATCTAAATGAATCAATGAAACTATCACCTATTTATACAAGAACACTTTATAATTCTAGTGATGCAATACTTTTTGTACAAGAAAAAAATAATAACGAAAATTTATATATATTTTATATTGAGTTAAAATCTGAACATATAGAAGGAATATTAAAGAAACATATTTTTATGAAAAATTTAAATATGGAAATTTTAAAATTAATTTATTTGAAGAGTAGATTAAGTGATAAGATAGAAGATTATCAATTAGAATTTCCTAAAAATATATATGAGGGAATGATAGTATTTCAAAGCTCCCCTTCTTCTCAAGAGACAAGGGGAATAAAAATAAATTATCAAAAATATGAAAGCCCTAAATTTAAAGGAGAATTTATAAATAAAGCTAGGAAGTCAACTATTAAAATAAATGTTAATAATGGAAAGCCTAAAAATAGAAAGATATTTCTTAAGAATTTTATAAATAATCTAGAATTAGAAAAAAGTAAAATTGAATATTATAATTATTTTGAGAAAAAAATTTAGTTTATATGAGGTATATTTAAAAATTAAAATATCTAAGGAGAAAGTTTTATATGAAAAAGAGACTACTGATACATAATGGTAGTATCTCTATTGGTGGACAAGAAAAAATGTTAGTCGAATTTTTAAAAGCGCTTAGCCCAGAAAAATATGAGATATTACTATTAGTAGAGCAGAATATAGGAGATGAGAAAAGTTATATAGAAGAGATACCTGAATGGATAAGGTACTCTTTTTTGACATCTCAAAATTTCAGTAGAAGCTTAGAAAAAAGTAGACATAGTAAAAATCCCCTGAAAAGAGCTTGGTATTCATTTCTTTTAAGAGAGAAAAAGAGAAGAGCAACGAGAGAGATACAAAAATATTTAGATTTTTCAGATATAATTATAGATTATAATATGGGATTACTTAGAAATCTGCATAAATTAAATTTAGAAGGAAAAATATTGGTAGGATGGAGTCATGCTGGAAATGGAGAGCCACCAAAGAGCAAACAGAAGAGAGAGAATCAAGAGAGGTATGATTATATAGTAACTATAAATGAGAGGATGAAAAGAGGTTTTGAGAAAAATACAACTCATCCTAAGATAGAGAAACTCTATAATTTTATGGGATTGGAAAATATAGTTGAAAAAAGTGAAGTAGAGATAGCTGAAGATTTTAGATATATATTAAGTGTAGGGTCTTTGACAGAGAATAAGAACCAAAGTTTATTGATAGATGTATTTTCTGAACTTAAAAAAGAGCAAAATATGCCTGAAAAGCTTGTATTGATAGGAGAGGGAAAAGAGAGAGAAAGCTTAGAAAATAAGATAAAAAATCTAGGAATGGAGAAAGAGATTTTTCTATTGGGAGCAAGACTCAATCCATATAACTATATAAAAAGAGCAGAACTTTATATAGTAACCTCTAAAGAGGAGGGATTTTCTCTTACTACTTTAGAAGCAATGACTTTGAAAACAATGGTAATAGCTACTAAGACAGATGGAACTCGAGAGATATTAGGAGAGGATTCTAAATATGGGAAACTAGTGGAGAATAGTAAAGAGGAGTTAAAAAAAGAGATAGCTTATTACTTGAAAAATATAGATAAGAGAAGAGAGTACGAGGAGTTAGCTTACAAAAGAGCACATGATTTTAGTAAAGAGAATGCAGTAGCAAAGATAGAGGAGTTTATAGATAGATTATGAGAATATATGTGATTGGAGATAAAAATCAAGAGCTAGAAAATATGAATAGTGGAAGGAATGAGGTAATCTACACCTCTATTTTTTCAGCTATATTTACTACGCTTTTTAATAGAGGAAGTATAATTTATAGTGAAAAAGAAAATTCTATCTTAGATGTTTTACAAAAGATTTTCAAGTTACCATATCTATATGGAAAGCTAGAGAGTATATTAGAGTTTGAAAATCATTATGCTAAGATAAAAAAATATGAGATACCTGTGCTTATGTATCATCAGTTTGTAAATGAAAAAAGTGAGGGTGGAAAGATAAAGCTTTTTGTTACTAAAAAACAATTTGAACTTCATCTTAAAATTTTAAAATGGTTAAACTATGAGACTATTACCTTTGAAGATTTAGAAAAGATAGGATTACAAAATAGATTTTACAAAAAATATATCATACTTACTGTAGATGATGGATATAAAGATAACTATAATATTCTATATCCTATGTTGAAGAAATATAATATGAAAGCAGTTATATTTTTAGTGTCAGGACTAGATTATAATAGATGGACAGTAGAGAGTGACAATGAAAAGAGATTTGACCTTATGAGTGATGAAGAGGTTATGGAGTTACAAAATAGTGGTCACATAGAGTTTGGGGGACATACTCTTACTCATGTGAGTTTTTTTGATGTAGATGATGAGAGAGCTAGAGAGGAGATAGTAAAGGATAAGGAGATTACAGAGAAAAGACTTGGAAAAAAATTAAAAGTTTTTGCTTATCCATATGGACATAAAAGAAAAGAGGTAGTGGAGATGGTCAAAGAGTGTGGATACTCTTTTGCTGTATCTACTGACACTGGAAGTGGAATATTTACTAAGGATTTATTTGATATTAGAAGAACAGCCATTGACAAAACTTCCCTTATCAATTTTTTAAGAAGAATATCTCCAAGATATTTACAATATAAGGCTAGAAAGTATAAAGATAAATTCTAAAAAATGAAATTATTTTCATTTTTAAATAAAAATAAAAAAAATTTACATGAATTCCAAAATGTGATATAATTGTAAAAATTATTTATTACATATTGGAGGAAGAAATTATGAATAAAAAATTGTTAGTATCATCATTGGTGTTATCAATGTTATTTTTAGCTTGTGGACAAGAAGAGAAAAAAATAGAAAAAAAAGATACTTTAATAGTAGCTCAAGGGGCAGACGCAAGAAGTTTGGATCCTCAAAAGGCTATTGATACCCCAAGTGTAAGAGTATATCAACAAGTATATGATGAATTAGTAGAAAAAGATGATAATTTAAATATTATTCCTGGTCTTGCAGAGAGCTGGGAAAATATAGATGAGAAAACTACAATTTTTCATTTAAGAAAAGATGTTAAGTTTCATAATGGAGAAAAATTAACAGCTGAAGATGTAAAATTTTCAATTGAAAGAATGAAAGAACAACCAACAGTAGCATTTTTAGTAACAGAAATAGAAAAAATTGAAGTAGTAGATGAATATACAGTAAAAGTAATAACAAAAAGTGGATTTGGGCCATTACTTAGCCATTTATCTCATCCAGGAGCAGCTATTTTAAATAAAAAAGCTGTACTTGAAAAAGGTGATTCATATGGTCAACATCCAATAGGAACAGGACCATATGTTTTTGAAAATTGGCAATCAGGAGATAGAGTTACTTTAAAGGCTAATCCAGATTATTTTATGGGAAAAACACCAGTTGAGAATGTAATATTTAGAGTAATACCAGAAGGAACAAATAGATCTATTGCCTTAGAGACAAAAGAGGTTGATATAGTTTATGAAATAGATCCTATTGATATAGATAGGATAAAAGAGAATGGAGAATTTAACTTCTTGATGCAGCAATCTTTAGGTAATGCTTATATAGGAATAAATACATTAAAAGAACCATTTACAAATCCTAAAGTGAGACAAGCTATGGCTTATGCTATTAATACTCAAGATTTAATAGATGTTGTATATAAAAAGACAGCTAGTAAAGCAAATGCACCAATAGGACCATTAGTTCCAGGATATAATGAAAAAGCTAAAAATTATGAATATAATATTGAAAAAGCTAAAGAATTAATGAAAGAAGCAGGATATCCTAATGGATTTAAAACAACTATTTGGGTTAATGATAATAATATTAGAAAAGATATAGCTACAATTTTACAAGATCAATTTAGAGCTATAGGAATAGATTTAACAATAGAAACATTAGAATGGGGAGCATATATAGATAGAACAGCTAGAGGAGAACATGAGATGTTTTTATTAGGATGGGTAACAGTTACAGGAGATGCTGATTATGGATTATATCCACTTTTCCATACATCTGCTCATGGTAGACCTGGTAATAGATCATTTTATTCTAATCCAGAAGTAGATAAACTTTTAGATTTTGCTAGAACATCAACAAATCAAGCTGAAAGAATGGAAGCATACAAAAAGGTTCAAGAGATAGTTCAAGAGGATTTACCTATTATAACTTTAGTAAATCAAAGTCAAAATGTGGCAACACAAAAAGATATTGAAAACTTTACAATAAATCCAACAGGTTTTTATGAGTTATATAATGTAAATTTTTCTGAGAATAAATAGGAGGGGAAAATGAAAATAAGTAATGTACCAGCAAAAGATGCAATGGAACTTATTAAAAAAGAACCAATTGCTATGATAGCAATAGGGAGTGTTGAGTATCATGGAGCACAAGCACCATTAGGGACTGATTATATAATTCCAGATTATATTGTTAATGAGTTAAGTATGAGAGAGGATATCTTAGCATTACCTCCTATACCATATGGAAATTGTCAGTCTATTAAAGATTTTCCAGGAACTATTAATATAGGAACAGAAAATTTGATAAGAGTTATGAATTCAATAGTAGATTCCTTATTAAAACATGGAATAAAGAAATTTATTTTTGTAAATGGACATGGTGGAAATATTGCTGCCCTTGATCAAGTGGGATTGGATACTTATGAAAAAGGTGGACTTATTGCTACTATTGATTGGTGGAATTTAGCAAAATTATTAAATCCAGATTATGATGGTGGACATGGAGATATTCAAGAAACAAGTGTAGCTATGGCAGTAGATGAGAAATCTGTAAATCTAGCTTATTGTGAACCACTACAAATAAATGATTTATCAGATAAGATAACAAATAAATATATTTCACTTTTAAATTATAAAAACGGAAATGTAAAAATTGTGAGAAGCTTTAAAGATGTTGTTTCTAATGGATGGATAGGACCGTATGATCCTAAAAACTCTACTAAAGAATTAGGAGAAAGAATCTTAAAAGATGTAATTCAATATATTAATGAATTTATAGATGATTTTAAATTAGTTAAATAATTTTATATTAATGGGATATTGTAACTTAAAATTTTACAATATCCCTATTTTGTATATAAGGAAATTATAATTTGACTTTTTAAGAGAAAAATAAGGAATTAGTTAAT
>OGNW01001070.1_pt1 | contig 17459 bp, 10 predicted proteins | sample 1573591 | NCBI WGS metagenome assembly OGNW01 (sample SAMEA2581894, study PRJEB24529) | metagenome | biome: Human gut stool | place: China | collected 2011
ATCTCGACGTCCGGCTGACGGGCGTTATGGGGATAACCCCAATCGGTTGTTCCAGCATCATCAATATCAGGTAATTATTAAACCGTCTCCGGATAATATTCAGGAGCTTTATCTCCAGAGCCTGGCCGAACTGGGTATCCGTCAGGAAGAACATGATATCCGTTTTGTTGAGGATAACTGGGAATCACCGACTTTAGGTGCTTGGGGACTTGGCTGGGAGGTTTGGCTGGATGGTATGGAAATTACCCAGTTCACCTATTTTCAGCAGGTCGGCAGTATCGACGTGAAACCTGTTACTGTTGAAATCACGTATGGTTTAGAGCGACTGGCTATGTATATCCAGGGTGTGGAAAATGTTTTTGATATTGAATGGGTGGATGGAGTCACTTATGGTGACGTTTTCCATACTAACGAAGTAGAACAGTCTTTTTACAATTTTCAAGTAGCTGATACAGCACTGCTGTTTGATCTGTTTGATAAATATGAAGCTGAGGCAAAACGCGTTATTGAGGCCGGATATATCCGTCCTGCTTATGATTATGTATTGAAATGTTCTCATACTTTTAACCTTTTGGATTCCCGCGGCGCCATCAGCGTCAGCGAAAGAACGGCTTTCATTGGCCGTGTGCGCGCTATGGCACGTTTGTGCGCAGCTGCCTATGTTGAACAAAGGGAAAAACTTGGCTTCCCGTTATTGAAAGGGGAGAATAAATAATGGAAAAATTATTATTTGAAATCGGTACTGAAGAGATCCCCGCAAAATTTATGCCGGGTATTCTTAAACAATTACAAGAGCTTGCTGCAGATAAAATGCAGGAGCTGCGTATTCCGTTTGAAAATATCAAGGTTTATGGCACGCCTCGCCGGATTACCTTTATTGCTGAAGGTGTAGCAGAAGCTCAGGCAGACAGTACGATTGAGGCTAAAGGGCCGTCTGCAAAAATTGCTTTCGTAAGCGGAGCTCCTTCCAAAGCGGCAATAGGCTTTGCCCGCGGGCAGGGGATAGACGTTAAAGACCTGGAAGTGCGCGGAGAATACGTTTATGCAGTAAAACATTTGGCAGGTCAACCTGTTGTCGATTTACTGCCCGGTTTGCTGCTTGATATCCTGGAGTCTTTATCTTTCCCGAAAAATATGCGCTGGGCCGATTATGATTTTCGGTTCGTGCGTCCTATCCGCTGGCTGGTAGCACTGTTCGGTGAAAAAGTAATACCGGTAGAAATTACCGGCGTAAAATCGGGCAGGTATTCGATGGGACATCGTTTTATGCAGCAATCTATGAAAGAGGCTGTGGAAACTAAAGGCCTGCTGAGCGCGGCTATCAATAAGGTTGGCAATGTAGTGCATTCTGCTGTTATGGGAATGCAGGGAGCTGTTGAGATCCCCAACGCTGATGCATATGTACAGGCACTTGCTGACAACTTTGTGATGGTCGATCAGGATGCCCGCCGTGAATTGATTCGTCAGCAGGTGACAGAACTGGCGGCTGCCGAAGGCGGAATTGCTGAAATTGACGAAGACTTACTGGAAGAAGTCAATTATCTTGTTGAATATCCTACTGCATTATGTGGGAAATTTGAAGAAAAATTCCTGTCGTTACCGAAGGAAGCCATTATCACCCCAATGCGTGAACATCAGCGTTATTTTCCGGTAGTGGATGAAGAAGGCAGGCTGCTCAATAAATTTATTACAGTCCGCAATGGCGGTAAAGAGTTTTTAGATGTTGTCGCACACGGTAATGAACGTGTTTTACGCGCTCGTCTCAGTGATGCTGAATTCTTCTTCAATGAAGACCGCAAACTAAAATTGGAAGACCGTCTGGAAAAACTGAAAACAGTTTCATTCCAGGAAGGTCTGGGCAATATGTATGATAAGAGTGAGCGGTTGGCTAAACTGGCTGAAATGGTTAAGTTTGCCATCAATGTTAAAGTTGACGATACTAACCTCAAACGTACAGCTTTGCTGTCTAAAACAGATCTTGTTGCCGGGATGGTGGTTGAATTTACAGAGCTGCAGGGAGTTATGGGGCGTGAATATGCCAAATTAGACGGCGAACCTGCTGAAGTTGCTGAAGGTATTTATGAACACTATCTGCCGCGTTTTGCCGGTGACGAGCTGCCGAAGGGTACTATTGGACGTATTGTCGGCATCAGTGATAAAATAGATAATATCGTTGCTACTTTCAGCCGCGGACTTGCACCGACAGGCTCGCAGGATCCTTATGCATTGCGCCGTCAGGCTTTGGGTATCATCAATATTCTTATCAGCAGTAACTATCATATGCCCCTGATCAAAATTCTGGCAGGTGCGCTGTATCTGCTCAATATCAAACCGGAAGATACCGGTAAATTGATACCGCAGATTTTAGAATTCTTTAAATTACGTTTGAAAAATATGATGATCGAACAGGGAATCCGTTATGACGTTGTCGATGCTGTTTTTGCCGATGAACGCAACGATGATTTAGTAGATATTTACGCGCGCTGCAAGGCTTTGAATGCGTATGTAGTTCTGCCGGAAGCAGAAGCTGTTATTCAGGCTTCTATCCGTGTCTGCAATCTTTGCAAAAAAATTGAGACTGAAGTTGCTATAAGCAGTGCGCTTTTTGCCGACCCGGCAGAGCAGGAATTGCATGATGTTCTGATTCGTCTTAATAAAGAGCTGATCCCGGACATCGTGACTTATAATTATGCCGGTGCATTAAAACTTGCCGATCAGGTAGTTGAGCCTGTAAATAAATTCTTTGACAGTGTTATGGTCATGGATGAAAATGTTGATATTAAAAATAATCGTCTGGCCCTTCTTGAGCAGGCGAAAGAGGTTACAAATGCTGTCGGCGATTTGAGCTGTATCGTTCTTTAATCGCACATTTTACGGCAGTTGTTTTGTCAGGCCCTTGGTTACAAACACCAGAGTACATTTAGTACGCGGCGTGTCTGTCATCAGGGGCTTTCCTTGTATTTGCAGTGAGATTCGTGGGCTTGATTGTATTGTTAAGAAATATACTAAGAAGTACATTGTGCAATCGTTACATATATGGCGCAGTCTATGAGATGGATTTTAGTTATAATCTGCTGATTTTACTTTTTCCCAGGTATCATTTAGTGTATACTAATATATATACTCTGTTTTTCCAGTGACGAAAATATTATTTAAAGAGTAAAGGAGGGCCGTACTGAAAATAAGCACATTTTGTAAAATTTAACACAAAAAGTTAAAAAGTGATGAAAAAAGTCCTTGAATGTGGTGTACAAATATGATATAGTATACACTATATTAAGGGCGCAGCCCAAAAAGTATAATATAAAGGAGTGCTACAATCATGAAAAAAGAAGAACAGTTTCTTCTCTGGTTTGAGCAATTAGAAAGAAAAGACGTTGATATCGTTGGCGGCAAATCCTCTTCCCTCGGTGAAATGACTGCTAAGACAGATGTTCCCGTTCCTTACGGTTTTGCTACTACGGCTTACGCTTATAGATACTTCATTAAAGAAAGCGGTCTTGAAGAAAAGATGCGCTCTATTTTGTCTGAATTGACTGACGTTGAAAACAGCGCTTTACTGCGTGATGTCAGCGCTCGTCTGCGTGATGCCATCATGGCTGAGAAAATGCCTCAGGATCTGCAGGACGCTATTGGCGCTGCTTATGTTGAACTTGGTAAAAGAGTCGGCGAAGAGAATCCCTATGTCGCCGTTCGTTCCAGCGCTACAGCTGAAGATTTACCGGATGCAAGCTTTGCTGGTCAGCAGGATACCTATCTGAACGTACAGGGTGCTGAAACCATTATCGCAAAGGTAAAGGAATGCTACGCTTCCTGCTTTACCGACCGTGCTGTTTATTATCGTGAAAAACAAGGCTTTGATCATATAGAAGTTGCTTTGAGTGCCGTTGTACAAATGATGGTTTTCTCTAAAACTTCCGGTGTTATGTTTACTGTTAACGTTGCTACTGGCGATGACAATAATATCCTGATTGAGGCAGCCTTTGGACTGGGTGAATATGTTGTTCAGGGTACTGTTACTCCTGATAATTATACTATTTCCAAACATGACCACAAAATCATTGACCGCTGCGTAAATGAGCAGGACATCATGCTTGTACGCAAAAAAGGCGGCGACTGTGAAGAAGTGCAGGTCCCTGAAGAACTGCGCAAAGTACAGACTTTGACTGACGAGCAGATTTTGGAACTGGCTGATTATGCTAAAAAGATCGAAAAACATTATGGCTGCTATATGGATATGGAATGGGGCGTTGATGAACGTACCAATAAAATCTGGATTCTGCAGGCCCGTCCGGAAACCGTATGGAGCCGCCGCAATAAAGAAGGAGGAGCAAAAGTGCAGGAAAGCAAATCTATGACTACTACTGATCATAAAGTTATCGTGAAAGGTTTGCCTGCAAGCCCGGGTAAAGTTTCTGGCCGCGTACACGTTATTCTTGATCCTTCCCGCATCGATGAATTTAAAGAAGGAGAGATCCTTGTTACTGAGATGACCGCTCCTGACTGGGTACCGGCAATGAAAAAAGCCAAAGCTATCGTCACTGACAGCGGCGGAATGACCTGTCATGCTTCCATCGTTAGCCGCGAGCTGGGTATTCCCTGTATCGTTGGTACTAAGAGCCGTGGTGAAGCTGCTACTGTTACTATTCCTGATGGTATTGATGTAACTATTGATGCTACTCATGGCGTAGTTTATGAAGGCATTATTGAAGAAGCTAAAAAAGAAAATCAGGCAGGCGCTGCTGTAGCGGTTGCTGAATACTTCCCGCCGACTGGCACTAAAGTTTATATGAATTTGGGCGATCCGGAACTGGCTGAGAAATATTCCAGTCTGCCCTGTGATGGTATCGGTTTGATGCGTGAAGAGTTCATCTGGACTACTTATATCCATGAACATCCTTTGTATCTCATTAAAACCGGACATCCTGAAAAAGTTGTCGATCAGCTGGCAGAAGGTATGCGTCAGGTTTGTCAGGCAATGGCTCCCAGACCGGTTACTCTGCGTTTCAGCGATTTCAAATCCAGTGAATATCGTGATTTGAAAGGCGGCGATGAGTTCGAACCTTATGAACCTTCAGCATTATTGGGCTGGCGCGGTGCTTCACGTTATTATGATCCTAAATACATCGAAGCTTTCAAACTGGAATGCCAGGCTGTAGTGAAAGTTCGTGAAGAGTTTGGTCTGAAAAACCTTAATGTTATGATTCCTTTCTGCCGTAATGTAGAGGAATGTGAAAAAGTGGTTAAGATTATGGCTGAATGTGGCTTGGAGCGCGGTAAGGACTTTAAAGTATGGTTGATGGCTGAAATTCCTTCCAATATCATTCTGGCCGATCAGTTCAATAAGTATGTAGACGGTTATTCTATCGGTTCTAACGATTTGACCATGCTGGTGCTTGGCTGTGACCGTGATAATGATACTGTTTCCCATATCTATGATGAACGTAATCTGGCAGTGCGCCGTGCAGTACGTCACCTTATTGAGGTTGCTCACAGCGAAGGCAAAACTGTTTCTATCTGTGGTCAGGCTCCCAGCGTTTATCCTGAATTCTGTGAATTCCTCATTAAGAGCGGTATCGACAGTATTTCCGTAAATCCTGATACTGTTAAATTTACCAAAAAATTAGTTGCTCAAGTAGAGCAGCGTGTTATGCTCGACGCTTTAACAGGTCGCGGCCGTAAAGAAGTCGAAGAACTTGACTGGAAATAATAATTAAGAAAAACCCCGTTGTCTTTTAAGACAGCGGGGTTTGTTTATTAAAAATAGAATTTAGAGTTTTTTAGCTTTGATGGCGATAAGATTCATATATTTCCCTGCACCGGCATTCATTGAAGCTCTATCGTTGATGGCATGTTCCTCATCACATTCCAGCCAGTCCTGCCAGGCTTCCTCCATACACTTCAGCTCTGAGATGCTTTCGATATTGATCGTTTGAGATTGTGAAAGCAGTTCGTGCCACCACTTACAGCTGTGAAAGGTATCAAGATCTTCAGCACCCCAGGAAATGAGCAGTTCGGACGGCAGATTATTGTGATAATCTTTTTTGAAGCCGGGGAAGGCTAAGGCAATGATACCATTTGGTTTGATATAAGGAGCTAGTTTGGTGTCCATAAATTCAGGTGTATTGCCAAAATAATGATATGAATCGACACTGATCACCGCATCAAAATAATTTTCAGCATAGGGAAGGTCAAGGGCATTGGCATGGATTGGTATGATGCGATCTTCAAGCCCGAGCTTTTTGAAGCGCTCAAAATTTTCTGCAGCTGTTATCCAAAGGTCAGTTGCATAGACTTGTACGCCGAATTCTTTTGCTAAAAAGATTGATGTAAGTCCTTTGCCGCAGCCCAAATCAAGTATTTTCATATCTGACGTGAGTTTTATTCCTTCTGTAAGTTCTTCTAAAATTTTTAAGGCATTAGGGCCCATCATATTTTCAAGCAGAAATTGCTTGTCGTATTGTTCGCTTTTAGGATATTTCATTATAGCACCTGCTTTCTCTGTCTTTGTGTTTATTATATTACAGGTTTTACAAAATTACTTCCTGCATTTTTTTTCTGAAAAGAAAAAGAGAACGTCAGGTAATGACGTTCTCAAGGATCAGATTTTCTTTTTAGCAATGATACTGTATATTGTTTTAGATGACAAAAAGTATTCTTCGGCAAGAACAGTAACAGGAATTCCACTTAGATAACGGCAGAATATTTCCTGATTACGTTCAGCAGTTTGTTGTTTTGTACCTTTGGTCGATCCCCAGGGGCGTTTGTTATTGGTTTTACGAGGGATATAGATATATTCACAGTCTATGTATTCCTGAATAGCTGATAAAAGTGGCGGTGGTAATATTTTTTTACCGTTTTGATAGCACATATTGCTTCCTCCCAGATTTATAATTACCGGGATGGCAGCAAAAGCTGTTTTGTTTTAGCGATTGCCTGTCAAATAGCCTTTGCTACCTGACATGACCGCATCGATATTTCTTAAAGGATTGATAAAGCAATCCTCCTTTCAAATAATAGATTCTGGGTTTATCTTATACGATAGCGGCAGATATTGCAAGAAGCAGATTTGTAGGTTTGCTGTAATGCGTGGGAAGTAAAATTCCTGGAAAATATTTTGATTTTGGTTTGACGTACCACTTAATGGATGGTAAAATATTACCAATAGAATATTACCTTTAAAGCGGTCCTGTGAGACTGTAAGGTAGACTTTTAGGTAACTTGTACTACAAGCCTTCTTTGCCATCTTGCAGGCACAGAAGGCTTTTTTATGTGATTAATAGGAGGTAGGACAATGGCAAAAGCAAACGTATCTCTGGGTGGCAGAGATATCCTTGATCTGGATTCACTTTCCATCGAGGAATATGAAATGATTCTGCAAACTGCGGCAGAAATGAAGAAAATCATGAAACGTGATATCAAAAAGGTGCCGTCACTGCGGGGAAAATCCATTATCAACCTTTTTTATGAACCAAGCACCAGAACAAGAACCTCATTTGAGCTGGCTGGAAAATATCTTGGCGCTGACGTAGTTAATATTACTACTGCCAGCTCCAGCGTTGTAAAAGGTGAATGCCTGCGCGATACTATTCTTACTGTACAATCTATGGCTTGTGACGCAATCGTTATGCGCCATCCGATCGAGGGTGCCGCTGCTTATGCTGCGGAGGTTGCTGATCCTGTTATCATCAACGCCGGTGACGGAGCGCATGCACATCCTTCTCAGGGACTTCTGGATATGTTTACCATTCGTGAACAGGGAAAAGATCTGACGGGGTTAAAAATGGCGATTTTAGGTGACGTTCTGTATAGTCGCGTTGCCCGTACTAATATCGCTGCCTGGACTAAGATGGGGGCTGATGTACATGTAGCCGGACCAATGACTTTGCTGCCTCACGATATAGAAAGTCTGGGCGTAACCGTACACAAACGTGTTGAAGATGCTATCGAAGGTGCAGATGTTATTGATGTCCTGCGCATTCAGCTGGAACGTCAGAAAAAAGGACTGTTCCCGTCTCCGCGTGAATATGCACGAATCTTTGGCTTGAATGAAAAGCGTCTGGCGCTGGCAAAACCCGATGTTACTGTCCTGCATCCCGGGCCGATGAATCGCGGCCTGGAAATTTCCTGGGAGGTCGGCTACTGCGATAACGCCGCTATTCGTGATGAAGTGCAAAATGGTGTAGCAGTACGTATGGCACTCTTATTCTTGACTTTGACGGGGGGTAAGCAAATTGAAAACATTGATTAAAAACGGTCGTGTCATCGATCCCAGCCAAAATATTGATGCCATTATGGATTTATTGGTGGAAGACGGTGTAGTCAAAGAAGTTGCGGCGGAGATTAAAGCTGCTGCCGATGAAGTATATGATGCCGATGGGCTTATAGTGGCGCCTGGTTTGGTTGACGTGCATACACATTTGCGTGAACCGGGCCTGGAAGCTAAGGAAGATATCGTAACAGGTACAATGGCTGCGGCAGCCGGCGGTGTTACGACTATCGCCTGCATGCCGAATACCAAACCCGTTATTGATAACTCTATCATTGTTTCCGGTATTAAGGAACGTGCTGCACGTGAAGGCTATGTTAATGTAGAGGTTATCGGTGCTATCAGCAAAGGCGAAGAAGGTAAAGAGCTGGCTGAAATGATCGATATGTCTGAAAAAGGCGCGATGGCGTTCTCGGATGACGGGCACTTTGTCAACAGTCCGCGTCTGTTTACACTTGCCGCCAAATATATAGGTGCTTTTGATAAAGTTTTGATTTCCCATGCTATCGAACCGGAACTGGGACATGAAGGCTACATGCATGAAGGTGCTGTTTCCGCACGTATCGGAGTGCCCGGTATACCTGCAATAGCAGAAGATATTGCTGTTGCCCGCGACTGTCTTATTGCCGAATATACCGGCGCACATGTACATATTGCGCATGTTGCCAGTAAAGGCGCTGTTGATATCATTCGCGGCTTTAAGAAAAAAGGTGTCAATGTGACCTGTGAAGTTACAGTACATCATCTGACTTTAACTGACGAGGCCTGTGCTACTTACAGCAGTGCTACCAGGGTCTCGCCGCCGCTGCGCAGCATGGATCATGTAGAGGCTTTGCGCGCTGCAGTTAAAGATGGCACGGTAGATGCGATCGTCACTGACCACGCTCCGCATGCTCCTGAAGAAAAAGACGTTGAGTTCCGTTATGCTCCCTGCGGATTTACGGGTTTGGAAACATCCGTTGGTGTAGTTTTAACTGATCTTTATCATACAAACATCTTCACAATTAACGAAATTATTGGTAAAATGAGTACAGAACCTGCGAATATTTTTGCACTAAAAGCTGGAAGTTTAAAAGTTGGTTATCCGGCAGATGTAACTATTATCGACCTTAACAAAGAATGGACTGTTGATAATACGAAATTTTATACACGCGGCAAGGTAACTCCTTTCCAAGGAAAACATTGTAAAGGCAAAGCCGTAGCTACGATGGTAGCAGGTAAATTCGTAATGAGAGATGGTGAAGTATGCAAACGATAGCAAGAAAAGGTAAATTGGTATTAAAAGACGGCAGTGTTTATGAAGGCGAGCTGTATGGTAAACGCAATGCGGTAGGTGAGGTTGTTTTCACTACCGGTATGAGCGGTTATCAGGAAACCTTAACTGATCCGTCGTTTTGCGGGCAGATTGTTGTTATGACTTATCCTTTAGTTGGAAATTATGGTACTAACGATCTTTTTAATCAGGGGAGAAAATCTTTTTTTCAGGGATATGTGATTAGTGAACTGTGTGATCATCCCAGCAACTGGCGCTGCGAAAAAACGCTGGAACAGTTTTTAGATGAACAGGATGTACCTGTACTGACAGGCGTGGATACGCGTGCGATTACCCGTAAACTTCGCAATTATGGTGTACTGCAGGGTGTTATCGTGCCGGCAGAAATGCCGCAGGAGGAAGTGGAAAAGCTGCTGGCTACACCAGAAGTACATGATCAGGTAGCTACAGTAACAACTCCTGAAATTTATACGCTTGGCAACGGCAAATATCATGTTGCGGTCATGGATTTTGGTATCAAACAAAATATTCTTGAATATCTGGCCAGTTTTGACTGCCATTTGACGGTTTTTCCTGCATATACTACAGCAGAGGAGATTTTGGCAGCACGGCCGGACGGTATTTTCTTAGCTAATGGCCCCGGAGATCCGAAGGATTTACAGCCGATCATTGAAGAAGTTAAAAAGCTGATCGGCAAGAAGCCTATTTTCGGCATCTGCTTAGGTCATCAAATTTTAGCTTTGGCTAATGGTGCTGATACCTTTAAAATGAAATTCGGGCATCGTGGCGTCAATCATCCGGTTAAAGACCTTTTGGAAAATAAGGTTCTGATCAGTTCACAAAACCATGGTTATGCTGTTGACGAAAAATCTTTAGCCGGTCTGAATGTGGAAATAACTAATATCTCACTGAATGATGGTACGATTGAAGGTTTGCGTTATCTTGACCATCCTTCTTTCGCAGTTCAGTATCATCCCGAGGCAAGCCCCGGACCAGGCGGCCATGAATATTTATTTAAACGTTTTGTAAAAATGATGGGAGGCCAAAACTGATGCCAAAGCTGCAAAATATCAAAAAAGTTCTTGTTATCGGTTCCGGCCCGATCATTATCGGTCAAGCTGCTGAGTTTGACTATGCCGGTACTCAGGCCTGCCGTTCTCTGAAAGAAGAAGGGCTGGAGGTCGTACTTGTCAACAGTAACCCGGCTACGATTATGACGGACGTGCATATTGCCGACCGTGTTTATATTGAGCCTGTTAATGTTGAATTTTTGGAAAGTGTTATTAAACGCGAGCGTCCTGATTCTTTGCTGGCAACTTTGGGTGGTCAGGTTGGCCTGAATCTTGCAATCGATCTGGAGGAAAAAGGTATTCTGCGCGAATATAACGTGCAGCTTTTAGGTACTCAGATTTATAGTATCAAGAGAGCAGAAGATCGTGAGCTTTTCAAAGAAACTATGGAAAAAATCAATCAGCCGATTCCGGAAAGCGCTATTGTTGAAACGATGGCGGCAGCGAAGGAATTTGCCCGTAAAGTCGGGTTTCCTCTGATCGTTCGGCCAGCATATACTTTGGGCGGCACCGGCGGCGGTATCGCTGAAAGTGAAGATGAACTGGATGAAATCGTTAATAAAGGTTTGAAATACAGTCTTATTGGTCAGGCATTGATTGAACGCAGCGTAGCGGGCTGGAAAGAGATTGAATTTGAAGTGCTGCGTGACGCGGCTGATAACTGCATCACTGTCTGCTCAATGGAAAATCTTGATCCTGTAGGCGTACATACCGGCGATTCTATCGTTGCCGCTCCGGCGCAGACTCTGAGCGATCGCGAAGTACAGCTGCTGCGTCAGGCTTCTATTGATATAGTACGTGAATTGGGTGTGCGCGGCGGCTGTAATGTGCAGCTGGCATTGGATCCCAATTCTGAACGTTATTATGTAATCGAAGTAAATCCGCGTGTCAGCCGTTCTTCGGCTTTGGCTTCTAAAGCTACCGGTTACCCGATCGCAAAGGTTTCCAGTAAAATAGCTATCGGTTATAATCTGGACGAGATTCAAAATGCTGTAACGAAAAAGACAACTGCCTGCTTCGAGCCTTCTATTGATTATGTAGTACTGAAATTCCCGCGCTGGCCTTTTGATAAATTTGTTACAGCCGACCGTACATTAGGCACCCAAATGAAGGCTACCGGCGAAGTTATGGCTATCGAACGCACACTGGAAGCAGCAATGCTGAAAGCGATCCGTTCTTTGGAAATCGGTTTGACTCATCTGGAAATGCCGGAATTAAAAGAACTGAGTGATGAAGAAATTCGTGCTCGCATTTCTAAGATCGATGATGAACGTATCTTTGTTGTTGCCGAAGCACTTCGTCGAGGCGTAAGTCTGGAAGAGATCCATGAGATCACGATGATCGACAGATGGTTCCTGCAGAAAATATTGAATATCGTCAAGATGGAAACTGTTTTAAAAACTGAACCGATGACTAAGGAGATAATGCGTAAAGCTAAACGCATGGGCTTTGCCGATGTGGTTATTGGCGAATATATCGGTAAACAGATGATGGAAGTACGTGCTATGCGTAAGGACTGGGGCATTATCCCAACCTATAAAATGGTTGATACCTGTGCTGCCGAGTTTGAAGCTGAAACACCTTATTATTATTCTACCTATGCTGTTGAAGATGAAGTGCGCGTCAGTGATAAAAAGAAGGTTGCTGTTTTAGGCAGCGGACCGATCCGTATCGGGCAAGGCGTAGAGTTTGACTATTGCTCTGTACATTCCGTATGGGCACTGAAAGAGCTTGGATATGAAACCATCATTATTAACAATAACCCGGAAACTGTAAGTACGGACTTTGATACTTCTGATCGTCTGTATTTTGAACCTTTGACAGTAGAAGATGTTTTGAATATTCTTGATAAAGAACAGCCTGAAGGCGTTATCGTACAGTTTGGCGGCCAAACGGCAATCAATCTGGCTGGACCGCTTGCAGATGCAGGCGTGAAAATACTTGGCTCCAGTGTTGACAGTATTGACAGAGCCGAAGATAGAGAACGTTTTGAACAGCTTTTGACAAACTGCAATATTCCGCGTCCGAAAGGGCATACTGTTTTTGATACGGCAGGCGCTTTAAAAGCTGCAGCTGATGTCGGATATCCGGTTATGGTTCGTCCGTCTTATGTTTTGGGCGGTCGCGCAATGGAAATAGTTTATAATGATGAAGAACTGAAACATTATATGTCCAGTGCTGTTAAGGCTTCACGCGAACATCCGGTACTGGTCGATCATTATCTGCAGGGTACAGAGGTCGAAGTCGATGCTATCTGCGACGGTAATGAAGTGCTGATTCCCGGTATTATGGAGCATATCGAACGTGCAGGTGTGCATTCCGGCGATTCTATCGCTGTTTATCCGCCGCGTAATCTGTCCGAGTCAGTTATCAAAACTATCATTGATTATACCAACCGTATGGCACTTGGACTGGAAGTAAAAGGTATGATCAACATCCAGTATATCGTACGGAATAATGAGGTTTATGTAATTGAAGTAAATCCGCGTTCTTCCCGTACAGTTCCTTTCCTGAGTAAGGTCACCAACGTGCCGATGATCAATGTAGCAACTAAAGCAGCTATGGGTCATTCGCTGCGTGAGCAGGGGTATAAACCAGGCTTGGGCTTCTTCCCGGACTATTATGCAGTTAAAGCCCCTGTGTTCTCATTCAATAAAATGAGTAATGTCGATATTACATTAGGGCCTGAGATGAAATCTACAGGCGAAGTAATGTGCGTTGATTATCAGTACTCACGTGCTTTGTATAAAGCATGTATTGCTTCCGGTATCAATGTACCGCATGAAGGCTCGATACTGATCACTGTTGCTGATATGGATAAACCTGAAGCGGCAGAAATTGCGGCCGGTTTTGCCGATCTGGGCTATGAAATCATGGCTACCGGAGGTACAGCGGAATATCTGAAAGAAAAGGGTGTTAAGGTGACCGTAGCGACTAAAGTCAGCGAGGGCAGCCCCAACATTCTTGACGATATCAAAGAAGGCCGGATAAGTATGGTTATCAATACAACTAACCATGGTCGTGATGCTGAGCGTGACGGCTTTAAAATCAGACGTTCTACAGTAGAGCATGCCATTGCCTGCCTGACTTCTATGGACACAGCACGTGAACTGCAGCACGTTATGTCGGCAATGCGCCGCCGCCGTGTGGTCAGCATCGTTGCATTGCAGGATTTAGCCTGGGAGGGATAAGCCCGTGCCAAAAACTATTACGAACGCCACTGTTATTGGTCAGCGTGTTTTAAACGCTACTACAAAATTAATAGAAGTTTATGCTCCCGAGATCGCCAAAACGGCGGTCCCGGGACAATTCGTGAATGTGCAGGTCTGCAAGAATACGGCGCCGTTGCTTCGCCGTCCTTTTGGCGTTGCCGGAGTAAATGCGGATAATGGTACTTTCATTATGATCTACCGCATTATTGGCGAGGCTACTCATATTCTGGCAGAAGTGTGCAGTGGAGATAAGCTGAGTATCGTAGGTCCTTTAGGCCATGGCTTCGCTATGGAGGCTGAACGTCCATTGCTGGTTGGTGGTGGTCTGGGACTGGCGCCGCTGCTGTATTTGGCAGAAGGATTCTGTGCGCAGAACAAGCCCATAGAGATTTTGATGGGAGGGCGTTCGGAAGAAGAACTGTTTTGGACAGATTTGTACGAAGATATTTGCCAAAATATCCATATTACGACAGATGACGGCAGTTGTGGTGTGCAGGGGACAGTAATTGCTCTTTTGCCGCAGCTTTTAGACAGCGGTAAATATGACTGCGTCTATGTCTGCGGGCCTGTGCCGATGATGAAAGCTGTAGCTGAAGTTGCTGCCGAAAAAAATATAAAATGTCAGGTTTCTTTGGAAAAGTATATGGCCTGCGGTCTTGGCGCTTGCTTGTCCTGTTCGTGCAGTGGTATAGGCAAGCGGCTTAAGGTTTGTACCGACGGCCCGGTATTTTGGGCCGAGGAGGTGGGCGAATGGTAAAAGCATTGTATGATGGACGGTTGGCGACAAATATTGCCGGCTTGAAAATGAAAACACCGATTACCACAGCTTCCGGTACTTTTGGCTTTGGACTGGAATTTACCGACTTTCTTGATCTTGAAAAAGTAGGGGCTGTTACTGTTAAAGGTACCTCCTTAGAACCGCAGCCGGGGAATAAGGGACAGCGTGCTGTTGAAACTCCGTCAGGGATGCTCAACAGTATCGGACTTGAAAATCCTGGTGTGGATTATTTTTTGGAAACAACGTTGCCGCAACTGCGTCAGTATGACGTACCGGTAATAGTTAATATTTATGCCCATTCCTATGAAGATTACGGCAAGGTTGCCAAAAAACTGGATGTAGAAGGCGTTGACGCTTTAGAAATAAATATTTCCTGCCCAAATGTCAAAGAAGGAGGCCTGGTTTTTGGTACCTGCCCTGACAGTGCAGCTGAAGTAGTTAAAGCGGTAAAAAGCAATACGTCTAAAATGGTGATTACCAAGCTTTCACCAAACGTGACCGATATCGTAGCCATGGCCCAGGCTGTAGAAGCGGCGGGAACTGACGCTATTTCACTGATCAACACCTTGATTGGTATGAAAATAGATATTGACAGGCAAAAGCCGGTTTTAGGCAATGTTATCGGCGGACTTAGCGGTCCGGCTGTACGTCCTGTTGCAGTGCGGATGTGTTATCAGGTTGCTCAGAACGTACATGTGCCTATTATCGGTATGGGCGGCATTATGACAGCAGAAGATGCGATAGAATTTTTTCTGGCAGGTGCCAGCGCAGTTGCTGTAGGAACTGTTAATTTTACCAATCCTTGTATTGCAGAAACTATTTCACATGGTATTTTGGAATATATGGATAAGCATGGCATTAAAAAACTTAAAGATATGATCGGTTTGGCGTTGCCAGAAGGTAAGATCCATCTGAAACGCGCTGTAAAACGTTAAGGGGGTGGCAGGATGAATCATGACGATCGTTTGATCGTAGCTTTGGATTTCCCCACAATGGAACAGGCTAAAGCAGTAGTATTGGAATTAGGAGATAATGTCAGCCATTATAAGGTTGGTATGGAGCTTTATTATGCTGCGGGAAGTGAAATGATACGCTTCCTCAAAGGTCATAATAAGCAGGTGTTTCTTGACTTAAAATTACAGGACATTCCCAATACCGTTGCAGGTGCTTTGGCGGTTCTTACTGGTTTAGGTGCAGATATGATGAATGTACATGCCGTAGGCGGTAAAAAGATGATGCAGGCAGCTGTTAAATCTGTGCGTGAAGCTGCTGCAAAATTGGGACGCCCGGCGCCGAAACTGATTGCTGTTACTATTTTGACCAGTATGGATGATGAGCAGTTTGGTGATCTTAATTATAAGAACACTATTGCAGAGCAGGTTATTGCTTTGGCAAAGCTGGCACAGGAAGCTGGCATGGATGGTGTCGTTGCCTCGCCACAGGAAGCTGCAGGTATTCGAAGTGCCTGTGGTCCCGAGTTTTTGATCGTTACGCCCGGTGTACGTCCGGCTGGTGCGTCTATAGATGACCAAAGCCGTATCGCTACTCCTGCCGGAGCATTTAACTTCCAGAACAAAAAATTATTTTCTAATAGTACTTTCATCAAAAACACTCATATCCGTGGTACGCACAGTTTTGATTGTAAGTGTCTTTCCCTGTATTGTAATAGCAGAAATCAGAGGTGTTTGATATGTTGCAAGAAAAAGAAGTAATGCAGCTTTTAGAAGAAACTGAAGCCGTGCTTCACGGACATTTTTTGTTGACCAGTGGTTTGCACAGCCCTATGTATGTAGAAAAATTCAATGTGCTGCAGCATCCTAAATACACAGAAAAGCTTTGTCAGGAGTTAGCTGAACGTTATGCTGCCGATAATGTAGAATTGGTAGTAGGCCCAATGACAGGCGGTATCCTGCTGGCGCACGAAGTTGGTAAAGCGCTTGATACCCGTGCTATTTTTACCGAACGCGAAAATGGTAAAATGACTTTAAAACGCGGCTTTGAGATTCCAAAAGGAACTCGCGTCCTGATCGTTGAAGATATCGTTACAACTGGCGGCAGTGTTATGGAAGTTCTGGATGTTGTTAAAGAACATGGCGGCGTTCCGGTCGGTATCGGACTTTTAGTTGACCGCAGGGGCGGCAAGGTCGATTTTGGTATTCGTACTGAAGCTTTACTGCATCTTGATGTACCAACCTTTAAAGAAGAGGACTGCCCACTTTGTAAAGAAGGCAAGCCTTTTAATAAACGCGGCCGCACCGGTAAATAGCTTCTAAAGTGTTGATAGTATAAAAATAAAGGCCGATTGCTGATAATCAAGCAATCGGCCTTTATTTTTATGTGATTTTTGTTATAATAGAAGCTGTGTGTGAAAGGGGTAGAGAAGATGTATGTTGTAATCAGAGACCATATTTTAGAAGGCGACAGCCTTGAAGATTTGGCTGCCTGTTTGCTAAGGTGGATGCCGCCTTTGGTGCCGTGGATGCTTGATCTGCAAAATGAAGTGAAAGAGCAGGCAGGTGAATATGGCAGTGAAGGCCAGGCATTGTTAGCTGTTATTAAAGGAGATAGGGAGAAATATAAAATAGACTATCAAAGTAAGGACAGTCCTTTTTTATAAGTAATAACCAAGGGAAGCCAGGCATTACAGCTGACTTCCCTTGGTTTTATTTTAACATGTCTAAAATAAAAAAGCTGCAGACATCGTCTGCAGCTTACTTTTGCGTGGCAGGGGCAGTAGGAATCGAACCCACAACCAACGGTTTTGGAGACCGCTACTCTACCAGTTGAGCTATACCCCTAAAATGGAGCGGAAAACGAGATTCGAACTCGCGACCCCCTCCTTGGCAAGGAGGTGCTC
>OGNW01001103.1_pt1 | contig 16914 bp, 17 predicted proteins | sample 1573591 | NCBI WGS metagenome assembly OGNW01 (sample SAMEA2581894, study PRJEB24529) | metagenome | biome: Human gut stool | place: China | collected 2011
TCGTTAAAGAAAACGAGTCTTTAGATAGCGCATTACGCAGATTCAAGAGAAACTGTGCAAAGGCTGGCATTCAGCAGGAAATTCGTAAAAGAGAACATTACGAAAAGCCAAGCGTTAGACGTAAGAAGAAGTCTGAAGCTGCTAGAAAACGTAAGTTCAACTAATTAGAGTTTAATTAATTTATCAGCCGGTGTGGGAGCAATCCTGCACCGGCTTTTTCGTGGTGCGCCTGGCATCGGACATTTTGATTAAATAAAAGGCATAAAGTTTCTGCTGTAACATACAATATATAAATGGATTGAAAGGTGTCTTTAGCGGACGTATGCGCAGAAAAGAAACTATTGTGGAGGCATTGGACGTAACCAAAGATGCGGCGCTTGGTATGCCGGTGGTTACGGCAGTCGGCAATTGTGAAGTTTATGTGGAAAATTTCAAATCCATTGCAGAATATGACTGTAATACCGTAAAACTTTTAACAAAAAAAGGATTTTTATCCATCAAAGGGGAACGGTTGGAAATTCTTTATTATGATGAAGAAGAAATCGCCGTCCGGGGCAGGATTATGAGCATTGAAGTGTAAAAGAGGGGTATGCCGGTGATATGTGGAAACAGCAAAAAATAATGTCTGCATACATAACAGTGACAGTAATGACAGATTCCATAGAGCGGTTTTTAAATATGTGCCGTCATAAAAATATCGGTTTTTGGAAAATTTCGGAAACGGAGCAGGGATTTACCGCGAATATTACGAGAGAGGATTTTTTTCAGCTAAAGGACATCTGCCGGAAGACAAAGACAACGGTGCGGATTAGCAAACGGCACGGAATCCGTTTTTTACTGTTCCGGTATCGTAGGCATTCTTCTTTTTTTATCGGCATTGCCGCGGCATGTATTATTTTATACAGCTGCAGCCTGTATGTCTGGGATATTTCATTTACGGGTAATTACAGATATACCCACAGCAGTCTTTGCAAATATCTTGCGGGACAGGGTGTTTATTCAGGGATGCAGATACGGTCAGTGGATTGTGACAGTATTGAAACGGCACTTAGAAATGATTATCCCGATATTACGTGGGTATCGGCTGAAATCAGCGGAACACGGCTGATCGTCCATATTAAGGAAAATGACGGAATCAAAGAAGATATACAGACAGACAGCACACCAAGAGATATCGTGGCAACCTGTTCCGGTGTGGTGACATCGATGATTACACGGGCAGGAACACCCAAGGTCAAACCGGGAGATGAAGTTGAAAAAGGGCAGATTCTGGTGTCAGGTATTGTTGATGTATACAATGATGCCAAAGAAGTTGTGAATCAGCGGCCGGTAAGTGCCGATGCGGATATTTTTGTACGTGTGGACATTCCTTATGAGGAACATCTGCCGTATCTGTATGAATATAAGGAATACACCGGCAGAAAAAAGACAAGGTGGCTGTTTGGCATTGCAGACAGGGAGATTGAAGCAGGTGTTTCATGGTCTTCGTTTGCGCAGGCGGACATTGTGACGGACAGCAGAGTATTAAAGCTTACGGACAGTTTTTATCTGCCGCTTCGTACCGGCAGAAAGCAGTACCTGGAATATGATATAAAAGAAAGCCGCTATACGCAGGAGGAAGCCGAAGATGTACTAAATCAGAAATTGAAAATATATTTACTTGATTTGATTGAAAATAAAGTGCAAATCCTGCATAATGGTGTTACAATAAATGACAGCGGGACAGACTATGTAATGGCAGGCACGATTACGGCGGATATGCCGGCAGTCGGTTATGCGGCGGTTACAATGCCTGAAATTGAAGGAAATGAGGAAACGAAAGCAGTACAATGAGTGTGAAAGAATCGTTGATTGAATTACCGGCACAGTACAGCAGTGCCGTATTTGGACAGTTGGATGAATATGCTAAAAAGATTGAAAAAACATTAAAAGTAACGATTATTGCACGGGATTCCGATGTAAAGGTAATCGGTGCAGAAGGTGCCGTAAAAAAGGCGGCAGGTGTGTTAAACAATCTGATAGAACTGGCTAGAAGGGGCAATCAGATTACAGAGCAGAATGTGGATTATGCACTGTCTTTGGCTTTTGAAGAAAAAGAAGATGCCATTTTGGAAATTGATACGGACATTATCTGCCGGACGATTACAGGTAAGCCGATTAAGCCGAAAACCCTCGGACAAAAGACATATGTTGATGAAATCCGTGATAAAATGATTGTATTCGGCTTAGGGCCTGCGGGAACGGGAAAGACCTATCTTGCAATGGCGATGGCAATTACTGCATTTAAAAATAATGAAGTCGGACGGATTATTCTGACCCGTCCGGCAATTGAAGCAGGAGAAAAGCTGGGCTTTCTTCCGGGCGATTTACAGAGCAAGGTAGACCCGTATCTGCGGCCATTATACGATGCGCTGTATCAGATTATGGGTGCGGAGAGTTTTACCGCTAATATGGAAAAAGGACTGATTGAAGTTGCGCCGCTTGCTTATATGAGAGGACGTACCTTGGACAATGCCTATATCATTCTTGATGAAGCACAGAATACAACACCGGCGCAGATGAAAATGTTCCTGACACGTATCGGATTTGGTTCAAAGGTCGTGATTACCGGCGATTTAACGCAGAAAGATTTGCCAAAGGATACAACATCGGGACTTGATGTGGCAATGAAGGTTTTGTCAAAAGTTGATGAAATCGGCATGGTCAAGCTGACCAGCCAGGACGTTGTCCGTCATCCGCTTGTACAAAAGATTGTCAAAGCGTATGAGGAGTATGAAAGCCGTATGGCAAAAAAACAGACCCGCAGCAAGCAGGCACGCACACGGAATGGAGAGAAAAATGACAATAAACATTGAATATGAAACCGAAAAAAAACTGGATTTAGACTATGAAACCATTATCAGACAGGTTGTTGAAAAGGCGATGGATTATGAAAAGTGTCCATATGAAGCGGAAGTGAATGTAACACTCACGGACAATGCTGCAATTCATGAAATCAACCGCGAATACCGTGACATCGACCGTGCAACAGATGTGTTATCCTTTCCGATGATTGAATATGAAACGCCGGCGGATTTTGATGCACTGGAAGATGTTATGGATCAGTTTCCGGAGGATTATTTTAACCCGGATACGGGAGAACTGATGCTGGGTGACATTGTCATTTCAGTAGAAAAAGTTGAAGAACAGGCAGAAAAATACGGTCACTCCAAGGAACGCGAACTGGCATTCTTAACAGCACACAGCATGATGCATCTGTTCGGCTATGACCATATGGAAGAAGACGAAGCAAAGGTTATGGAAGCCAAACAGCGTGAAGTGCTGGAACTTTTAGGTATTACAAGATAATTTACAGTAATTTACGGAAACTGTCCGGTTATGGACGGAAGCAGGCAGTTTAAAATGATATTAAAAGCCGTCCGGGAAATGAGGATTTATGAAAAAGAAAAAAAGTATTATTATTGTGGCTGTCTGTGTGCTTGCAGCAGCAGGAATTGCGGCGGGTATTTATGGGATGACACATAAAAAAGGCAGTCCCGAAGCGGTAAATGACAGTACGGCCCAGACTGTTCAGGAACAGACCACACAGGAAGTGAAAAATCCACATGCGGGACAGGCGCAGAGTGTGATCAGCGGAAAGTGGGAAAGCAGCGAACTGGCACAGCAGAAGGCTGTGGCAGTGATGTACAGTAATATCAAGCAGGCGATGCCGCAGTCAAATATCAGCAAAGCAGATATTGTGTTTGAGTCACTTGTGGAAGGCGGCATTACAAGATTGTGCTGTTTTTTTGAAAATCAGACGGAGCTGGAAAAGATCGGACCTGTCAGAAGCTGCCGTACCTATTATCTGTTATTTGCAAAAGAATTTGAAGCCAACTATGTACATTTCGGCTATTCGGAATATGCGGCGGATTATCTGGCACAGCCGCCCTTTCACGCATTAGACGGCATGGCATACTGTTCTTTTTACAGAACCGCTGACCGTGTAGCACCGCACAATGCTTATACTTCATGGAATGGTATTATGGACAGTGTGGCAAAGAAAGGGTATGATACAGTTTATCCTCAGAATTTTGTAAAACCGTTTAGTTTTAATGAAGAGGATGACAAACAGATACAGATTGCAGGCGGTGAAACGTGTAATACCTTTTATCCGGGGTATCCGTACAATAAGCCGTGGTTTGAATATGATGAAAGCACCGGGGAATATTTAAGGTTCCAGTTTGATGATGCACAGATTGATGCGGAAACCGGAGAGCAGCTTTCTTATAAAAACATTCTCGTCAAATATGTTGAACCGGACTATTATGAAAACGGAACACCGAATTATAAAGTGGACGGAACCGGTGCAGGACTGTTTATCACCAATGGAAAAGTTGTACAGGTAACGTGGAAAAAGGATTCCGAAATCAGCGGTCCGACAAAATATTATTATGAAGACGGAACAGAAATTGTGTTAAATCAGGGAAAGACCTATATCTGTCAGGTTGAAACGACACAAAATGTTACGGTGGAGTAAGGCTGAATAACGGAATACAATGCGGTTTGTGAGCTTAAAAAAAGACAGGAGAGAAAAATGGATTGCAGTAGTGATGAAATGAATCAGAAGCTGGTAGAAGAAGCATATGCGGCAATGAAGCATGCGTATGCGCCATATTCCCACTTCCGCGTGGGTGCGGCACTGCTCACCAAAGAAGGAAAAATTTTTACGGGCTGTAATATTGAAAATGCTTCGTACGGTGCAACCAACTGTGCGGAGCGTACGGCAGTTTTTAAAGCGGTATCGGAAGGGTATACGCAGATTGAGCGGATTGCCATCGTATCATCGTCCCATCAGAAAACGCCGCCATGCGGCATCTGCAGACAGGTACTGGCAGAGTTTATGACAGAAAATGGTCAGATTCTGCTGGCAGACAAAGACGGCATTGAAAGTTATACGATAAAAGATTTGCTGCCGGAAAGCTTTAAGCTCTAAATGAATTCCAATCCGGGCAGAATATTCTATCAGGAAAGCAGAAAACCATTGCTTTTTAAAGCAGCGGCAACATCATCTAAAATTTCATCAGAATAAGCCAGTATGGTGTGGTAATGTACACCAGAGGTAATATCGCAGAGCGGCACAGCATTACCGCTCTGCATTTTTTCTTTGAATTTTACAATATCATTTCTGGAATATATTTCAAGCGGTGCGGAAATTCTGCCGTATACAGGGTGTTCAATGATAATGTCCTGTATTTTGCCGCCTGCATCAATAATGGCCTGCATTTCACGTTCAAAATCCTCCGTGGCATGGCAGACCTTAAAAATGCGCGTTGAAGAAACCGGTACGGAAAGCAGATACCCTCTGTTCGTTGAAAGAATATCAACATTTGCCGCTCTTAACAGGGCAATGTCATTGACAATGACCTGACGGCTTACGTGCAGCAGGCGTGAAAGCCGTGTGCCGGAGAGCGGTGATTCTGTATTTTTAAGAAGTTCAACAAGTTTTCCTCTGCGTTCTTCGCCGTTCATAATAATCCCCATTCCGCAGACATTTCTCTGCAATTTTTCACCCGACGTCAGGTTTTCTGTTCTCACTAAAAAACAGAAAACCATGGTTATTTGCATTCGTCAGAATTTTATTTTATTTCCTCTGACAAAGATTTGCAATACTTTATTTAGAAAATGTGTGCAGAAATGCTTCTTATTTATAGGCACAGATAACACCGCGGACGGTTTTTATGCCGGAATTGCCGGCAGGCTGGGGCGTAAAATCATCGAGGGTTCATGAATTATGACAGAACATCCGATAATATCAGTAATGGGAAAATAAAAAAGTTTTTAAATTTGAAACTTTTCAGGTTTTATAATCGTATTATGAGTGACGGGAGGTATAAGATACACGGGTGTCTGAAAAGAGAATGGGAGAAACAAAAGAAAGACTGGAGCAGATATTCCGGGACTATTATCAGCTGATATACAGAGTAGCATTTTCACAGGTGAAAAACCATGCAGATGCGGAGGACATTACACAGGAAGTATTTTTAAAGATTATCCGGCATGATATGCGTTATCAGAGCATGGAGCATGAGCGGGCATGGATTGTCCGTGTGACAGTTAATCTGTGCAGGGATTTGTTAAAAAGCAAATGGCACAGAACGAGTGTCAGCATGGAAGATGTCAGCGAAGCACAGAGAGGAAGCTGTAAAAATTTTACGGAAATACAGGATGATATGATGTGGGCGGTATTACAGCTGCCGGAAAAATACAGAAACTGCCTGTATTTGTTTTATTATGAGGATTATTCGATTAAAGAAATTGCACAAAGTCTGGAAATGCCCGAAAATACGGTAAAAACCAATTTAAAACGCGGCAGGCAGGCATTGAAAGAATTTTTGGAAAAGTAAATGGGATTTGACAGAAATTTTAGAACGGAGGAACAAATGGAAGTCAGTAGAATTGGCAGCCGGTTTTATGAAAATGCGGCACAAAGCGGAAAGAAAGTAAAAGGAAAGCAGCAGGATGGCTTTGCTTATGAATTGCAGAAAAGTTATGATGAAAAATACCGCAGTGAAGATACGGATGAAACGAGTATGACAGCCACAGACGGAGCGCAGGCATCGGGTATTGCAAAGCTTGGCAGCATGGGCGGACTGCGGGCAAAGGAAGTAGTGGCAGAAGGCGTTCTATCCAAAGCAGTGTCAGCCTGTGAAGTGAAAAATCTTACGGCAGAAGATGCGGATTATGTGGAAAAACATCTGGCAGAAGGGTATGTGTTAAAGGCAAAGCAGTCGGATGACGGCAAAGAAGTATATGCCGAACAGAAGTTTGATGATGGGGCAGTAAAGGCATATTCTGTTGATTTGGATAAAGTTGATGAAGACACCGGCAATCTCATAGAACAGGCGGCAAAAGCCTGCGTACAAAAGAATGGCAAAGAGCAACAGACGGATGCGCAGCAGACAGACAAAGACTGGCATGAGGCGCTTGAAGAATTTGCAGCATACGTAAAGAACAGAATCAAAAACGGTCCGCCTAAATTTGCCACAGGAGCAACGCAGATGAGCGTGGAGGAATGGGACAAGCTTGTAAAAAATTTAGACGATACGATTGATGATGTGAAAAAAGAGCAGGAACAGGAGCTTAAGAAGCGGCTTGAAAAAGAAGAACAGAAGGAACTGGATAACGAGCAGAAGGAACATGAGGAGGATATAAAAAAATGGGAATCGGAATCAATATAGCAGGAACGGGAATCGGACTGACACAGACGATTATGAACCAGAAAAACAAGCAGGCAGGACAGTATGATGAGGTGAGCGGACGAGTAACCCACTGCACCTTACACTGGTTTGACGATACACAGGGGAATGAGGCAGTAATGTCCACATCACTGGCAGGCGGCGGAAGTCTGACGGTTTACAAACCGGCGGATTTTAATCCGAAAGACCCGAAATATCTTGTGAAAACGTGGGATAGTGATGGCAATGTAACAGAAGAAGAAGTTTCCTTAAACAAGGCAGACCCGTCTAATGCCACATATGTTCAAATGGCGGCATATTCGGCTTATGCGGCAAAACAAAAGCTTGTGCAGAATGCAGACGGACTGTTTCTGGCTGCAACGGAAAAGCTTTGTTTCGGCATGGATAATCTTCATGATAAAATGGATTTTACACAAATCGTAAACAATACGGCGCAGGAGCAGCTGGAATCAAAGAACTGGCATATGTATATGCAGCTGAATACGCTGGCAGATTTTTTTGAAAAGACCCATAATAAAGTGAAAAACCAGCCGGACGGTCAGACAGAAGATGTTACAATGACAGAGCAGGCGCAGGAGCCAGCTGTGCATACGCCATTTGATAAATTTGACGGACAAAAGCACGCACCGTATTGGGAACTGGCAGATGAAAGTGGTGTGATTGCATATAAGGGTACAGTTTTTGTCTGTGACGATGAACACGCCGCTTTGTGCCTGGGTGATATGAGTGATGAAAGCAATGTCCTTAGTATTCCGCTTGCGGGCGGCGGCACGTTAAAGGTCAATCGGAATAACAAAGCCGATTTAGCGAGAGCAATCGGTATGTTTAAGCCGGAAGATGTCCGCAGAATCATGGTTGCCCTTGCGCAGGACAATAAAGTTCAGGAAATGGAAAATGAAATCGAGGACGAAAAAAACAGCATCGGAACCGGACAGGAGAACCAAAAAAAGCAGGAGTAAAAGAGTGTTGTCTTTAAGACATGGATATGTTAAAATCAAAAAGTAATACGGTATATTTGTATTAAGGCATTGATTGATGATTGCAAAATCAAAAGGGGACGACATATGAAGGATACTGCAAGAACGGTATTGACAGAAGCCGGGATTAATGTAGATACGGCGTTAAAACGTTTTTTGGACGATGAAGAAATGTATTTTGAATTTTTAAATTCATTTGTAGAAGATACATTGATGAGCCGGTTAAAACAGGCGGTGCAAAACGGCAGTGTAGATGATGCATTTGAGGCGGCACACGCGCTGAAAGGCTTATGCGCCAATTTAAGCATTGATTCCATGAGCAAAATGATCGTTCCCATGGTGGAGATTTTAAGAGACAGAAGTATGGAGGGCATACCGGAAGATTTTAAGGGACTGTCACAGACCTATGAAAACATCTGCACAGCAATCACAAAAGTATGTACAGTGCAGTAATACGGCAGAATATAATGAATTGCAAAAATAAACAGACAATAAAGGGAAGACTGGTCAAAGACCGCCTTCCCTTGTATTTGTGTAAAGATAATGGAGATGAATGAATGAAAGTAATGTTTGTTTCACTCGGCTGTGATAAAAATCTGGTTGATACGGAAAATATGCTTGGAATCTTAAATGACAGAGGATTTACCTTTACAGATGATGAAATGGAAGCGGAAGTCATTGCGGTCAATACCTGTTGTTTTATCCACGATGCAAAGCAGGAAAGTATTAACACGATTCTGGAAATGGCAGAACACAAAAAAGACGGCAAGTGTAAAATTCTGATTGTTACAGGCTGTCTTGCACACCGCTATCAGGACGAAATCACAAAAGAAATCCCGGAAGTCGATGCATTTATCGGAACATCTTCCTATGATAAAATTGCAGATGTTATTGAAGCCGTTTTAGACGGAAGAACGTATAATTCGATTGAAGATACTGACAGACTGCCGCTTGTGCGCTCTAAGAGAGTGGTGACGACCGGCGGGTATTATGAATATTTAAAGATTGCGGAAGGGTGCGACAAGCACTGTACCTACTGCATTATTCCAAAAATCCGTGGAAATTACAGAAGCTACCCAATGGATTATCTGGTGGAGCAGGCAGAAGCCCTTGTGGCAAACGGCGCAAAGGAACTGATTCTGGTGGCGCAGGAAACGACCGTTTACGGTACGGATATATATGGAAAAAAGGCACTGCCGGAGCTGCTTCATAAGCTGGGACAGATTGAAGATTTAAAATGGATACGCATTTTATACTGCTATCCGGAAGAAATCAATGATGAGCTGATTCAGGCAATTAAAAATGAGCCGAAGGTCTGTCACTATCTGGATATGCCGATTCAGCATGCCAGCGATGCCATTTTAAAGCGCATGGGCAGAAGAACGAGCAGACAGGAATTAATTGACATTATCACAAAGCTTCGTAAGGAAATTCCGGATATTGCCCTTCGTACAACGTTGATTACGGGCTTTCCGGGAGAAACGAAGCAAGACCATGAGCAGATGATGGAATTTGTGGACAGCATGGAATTTGACCGTCTGGGCGTCTTTACATATTCACCGGAAGAAGGCACACCGGCAGCAGAAATGGATAATCAGATTGATGAAGAAGTCAAAGAACAGTGGCGCGATGAAGTCATGGAGTTACAGCAGGAGGTTTCCCTGGATAAATCAGCGGATATGGTCGGAAAGACGATTGAAGTCATGATTGAAGGAAAAATTTCCGATGATGAAGCGTATGTCGGACGTTCTTATAAGGATGCGCCGAATGTTGACGGGTTTGTTTTTGTCAACACCACGGCAAATTTGATGTCCGGTGCGATTGTCCGCGTTGAAATTACAGGCGCAATGGAGTATGATTTGATAGGAAGCCTTGTTGAGGACTAGAAATGCGGCATTAAAATGCCTGCGGAATGGAGTATGGTATGAAAATGAATTTACCGAATAAACTGACGATTTTAAGAACGGTGATGATTCCGTTTTTTATTCTGTTTTTGTATACAGACTGGTTTCATGGTTATGATAAAATTATTGCGGCAGTGATTTTTATTGCGGCAAGTCTTACGGATATGCTGGACGGAAAGATTGCAAGAAAGTACAATCTTGTAACGAATTTCGGAAAGTTTATGGATCCGCTGGCAGATAAGCTGCTGGTGTGTTCGGCGCTCATTGCGCTGGTGGATTTGAATAAAATCGCCGCGTGGATTGTTATTATCATCATCGCAAGAGAATTTATTATCAGCGGATTCCGTCTGGTGGCATCGGATAACGGGGTCGTGATTGCCGCAAGCTACTGGGGCAAATTTAAGACAACATTCCAGATGCTTATGATTATTTATCTTGTGGTCGATTTGCAGTTTGCTTATGCAAATGTTGTCGGCATGGTGCTGGTTTATGTGGCACTGGCGCTGACGGTGATTTCACTGGTAGACTATATTGCAAAGAATTATAAGGTATTTTTAGAAGGGTCGTCAAAATAATGGAACAGTCAGAAACAGCGGAAAAGCTGGTAAAACTTTTAAAAAAGAAAAACTTGACGGTGACAACGGCGGAGTCCTGTACTGGCGGCATGATTGCATCGGCAATCGTCAGTGTTGCCGGTGCCTCTGCCTGTTTTAAAGAAGGCTATATTACTTATTCCAACGAAGCCAAAAAGAAGCTTCTGGGAGTCCGTGAGGATACCTTGAAGCAGTATACGGTTGTCAGCGCACAGGTAGCGCAGGAAATGGCGGCAGGAGCTGCGGCAGCGGCACAGAGCAGTCTGGCAGTTTCGGTTACGGGAGTTGCGGGACCCGACCCGGATGAAGGCAATCCGGTGGGGCTGGTTTATATCGGCATTGCATTTGAAGGAAGTGTATATGCGGCACGTTTTCAATTTACGGGCAGCCGTGAAGAAATCCGAAGACAGGCAGCCTGCGAGGCACTGGCGCTGGCACTTGGGGTCGTTTCAGAATAAATGTACAGGAATCTGTAATATAGTTTCAAAATAAAAATAAAATAAAAACTTTACATACTGGGATAGATTGTGATAAAATGTGATTATGCAAATATTCCAGTATTTTTTATGCAATACACGAATATTTGTTCGTTTTTTGCTTGACAGCCTGAGTGAAATAGTGTATATTAATCACAACGAACAGATGTTCAATTACGGCAGGACAGGAAATTATCAGAAGGAAGGAAGAATGCAAACAACCTGTTCCGTAGAGTTTGCGCTGTAGAAGTTCTACAGCAGGTATGAATTTATGGCAAGTGATGAGAAGTTAAAAGCGCTGGATGCAGCGATATCTAATATTGAGAAGCAGTTTGGTAAAGGTTCTATTATGAAGCTGGGCGAATCGAATGTGAATCTGAATGTAGAATCCATTCCGACAGGTTCTTTAAGCCTTGATATTGCTTTGGGACTGGGGGGCGTTCCGAGAGGCAGAGTTGTTGAGATTTACGGACCGGAATCAAGTGGTAAGACAACGGTAGCATTACATATGGTAGCCGAAGTTCAGAAGCGCGGCGGTATTGCGGGCTTTATTGATGCTGAACACGCTTTGGACCCGGTTTATGCAAAGAATATCGGTGTCGACATTGACAATTTATATATTTCACAGCCGGATAGCGGTGAGCAGGCACTTGAGATTACCGAAACGATGGTGCGTTCCGGTGCGGTAGATATTATTATCGTGGACTCCGTTGCGGCACTCGTTCCGAAAGCGGAAATTGACGGCGATATGGGAGATTCCCATGTCGGTCTTCAGGCGCGTCTGATGTCACAGGCATTAAGAAAGCTGACACCGGTTGTCAGCAAGAATAACTGCGTGGTTATCTTTATCAATCAGCTGCGTGAAAAAGTAGGTGTTATGTTCGGTAATCCGGAAACAACAACCGGTGGTCGTGCGTTAAAGTTCTACGCTTCTGTCAGAATGGATGTCAGAAGAATTGAAACTTTAAAGCAGGGTGGTGAAGTGATCGGTAACCGTACAAGAGTCAAGGTTGTAAAGAATAAGGTTGCGCCGCCGTTTAAGGAAGCAGAATTTGATATTATGTTCGGCAAGGGTATTTCCGCTGTCGGGGATATTCTCGATCTGGCAGCGAATGTCGGCATTGTACAAAAGAGCGGTGCGTGGTTTGCTTACAATGAGAATAAGATCGGACAGGGACGTGAGAACGCAAAGCAGTTCCTGACAGAACATCCGGATATGCTGGCAGAGATTGACGAAAAGGTACGTGCCCACTACGGCATCGGTGAAGAAAAAGAAGACAGTGAAGCCGAACCCGTAGATAAGAAGGAAAAAGCTGCAAAGACAGCAAAGCAGTCAGAACCGGAAGTCTAAATACAGGATAGGTTATGGAACAGATTGTAACAAAGATAGAAGAGCTTTCGGGAAGGCGCAGGCTGGTCTATATCAATGGGGAACAGGCATTTGCGCTTTACAGTACGGAAGTACGCAGGTACGGCATTGCAGAGGGAAAAGCGCTCGCGCAGGAAGACCTTGAACAGCTCCGCACAGAGCTTCTGGATAAAAGGGCTGTCAAGCGTGCAATGTATCTGCTACAGGCAAAGGACTATACAGAAAAAGAACTGACGGAAAAACTGCAAAGGGACTTTTATCCACAGGAATCTGTTGAGGGCGCGCTTGCCTATGTCAGGCATTTCGGATATCTGAGTGACGAACGGTTTGCACAGATGTATGTTCAGTTTAAGGGTCAGAAAAAAAGCAGAAAACAGATTGAGTTGTTTTTGCAGAAAAAAGGAATTTCAAGAGAACTGATTGATCAGGCATGTGAGGAGTATTACGGACAGAACGAAGATTCCGAACTGGAGCAGATTCTTGTTCAGATGCGCAGAAAAGCGGCAGGAAAGCTGCCGCTTTCCTATGAAGAAAAGATGAAACTGATGGGCAGTTTTTACAGAAAAGGCTTTCAGTCTGACAGTATCAAAAAGGCACTTGATATTGTGGTTAGTGAGTGCGAACATGACTAGTTTTTCTTGACAAGGAATTGAAATAAGTATAATATTATTATATTGTATGTTTGTACAATGAAAACTTAATAAGGAGGTGCTCCTGTGTCGTCAGTTATTATCACGATGATTGCTACATTAGTGATTGTTGCACCTATTACATGGCTTGTGTCATCTTCCGTACAGAAGAAGATTCACAATACAACCATTGGCAATGCCAATGACAAGGCCAGAGAGATAATAGATGAAGCTTTAAAGACAGCTGAGACCAAAAAGAAAGAGTCGCTTTTAGAGATTAAGGAGGAGTCGTTAAAGACCCGTAATGAACTCGAAAAAGAAACGAAAGAAAGACGTGCTGAAATACAGCGTTATGAAAGACGTGTCCTTTCTAAAGAAGAAACTCTTGATAAGAAGATTGAAGCCGTTGAGAAGCGTGACATGAGCATTACCAAGAAAGAAGAAGAACTTGGTAAGATGAAGCAGAAGGTTGATGAACTTGAGCAGAAGAGACAGCAGGAACTAGAAAGAATCTCAGGACTTACCTCCGAACAGGCAAAAGAATATCTATTAAAGACTGTTGAAGATGAAGTGAAACATGATACTGCCGTAATGGTTAAGACATTAGAGAGCAGAGCGAAGGAGGAAGCAGATAAGAAAGCGAAGGAGTATGTTGTATCAGCAATTCAGAGATGTGCTGCTGACCATGTAGCAGAAACGACGATTTCAGTTGTCCAGCTTCCAAATGATGAAATGAAAGGCCGTATTATTGGTAGAGAGGGACGTAATATCCGTACTCTTGAAACATTAACAGGTGTAGAACTGATTATTGATGATACACCGGAGGCCGTTGTTTTATCAGGGTTTGATCCAATCAGACGAGAAGTTGCAAGAATTGCACTTGAAAAGCTGATTCTTGACGGACGTATTCATCCGGCAAGAATTGAAGAAATGGTTGAGAAAGCCCAGAAAGAAGTAGAAGTATTAATTAAAGAAGAAGGTGAAGCAGCAACCCTTGAGGTTGGCGTTCATGGCATTCATCCGGAGTTGGTAAGATTACTTGGACGGATGCGTTTTAGAACAAGCTATGGTCAGAATGCGTTAAAGCATTCCATTGAGGTAGCCCAGTTATCCGGACTCCTGGCTGCAGAGGTAGGAGTTGATATCCGAATGGCGAAACGCGCCGGTTTATTACATGACATTGGTAAATCCGTTGACCATGATATGGAAGGCACCCATGTACAGCTGGGAGCAGACCTGTGCAGAAAGTACAAGGAGTCTGCAGTTGTATTGAATGCGGTAGAATCCCATCATGGCGATGTTGAACCTACCAGCCTTATCTCCTGTATCGTTCAGGCGGCAGATACGATTTCTGCTGCAAGACCCGGTGCAAGACGTGAGACGCTGGAGACATATACAAACAGATTGAAACAGTTAGAAGATATCACAAACTCCTTTAAGGGAGTAGACAAATCTTTTGCTATTCAGGCAGGCCGTGAGGTTCGTATTATGGTTGTTCCTGAGCAGATCAGCGATGACGATATGGTATTGCTGGCAAGGGAAGTATCCAAGCGCATTGAAAGCGAACTGGAATATCCGGGACAGATCAAGGTAAATGTGATCCGTGAATCCAGGGTAACCGATTACGCGAAATAGGAAGAAAGCTTCGTCAGGAGAACAGCTGGCGGAGCTTTTTTTGTGTGGGAACGCGATAAAAAGGAATGACAGGCAAATGGAATTGTAAGGAAAAATTCATTGACACTCCATGTGAAAATTTATATTCTAGTGATAGGATCGCATCTAATATATACAAGAACAGGGAGGTTTGCATATGATACATTTAAAAAAGAGGCTGGCCTTTGGACTGGCTGCAGGATTTTTGGCAGCCTGTATAACAGTTCCTGTTTATGGAGCAAGCCGTAAAAAGATCACATCTATTTCACTGACGATCAAGGCGGATATTGAGGCAGATACAGATTATGGCGATGAGACGATTGAAATTGAAAGCAGCAGCAGCCGTTACAATGTAGACGGTTATGAGGTAATGAACGAAGGGTTTGGATGGACGGAGGATACGGTTCCGGAAATCCGGATTATGCTTACTGCCAATGACGATTATTATTTTACATCTCTTGGAACGGATAAGATTACCCTGAAGGGTGGAGCTGAGTTTAAAAAGGCTACCAGACAGGATTCCAGTGAAACACTGCTTTTGGATGTTACCCTTCCTTCCATGCAGAATTCCTTAAAGGATATGGAAGGCGTAACGCTTTCTCAGGAAGGGATTGCGTCATGGCCTGTCATCGGCACAGCGGGAAGTTATGAAGTGAGAGTATACAGGGGAGATAAAATTGTAGGAGCTTCCCTGACAACGGAGACAAACAGCATCAACTGCCGGGAGCGCATGTTAAAGCCAAATGAATCTTACATGGTAAAGGTCCGTGCTGTGAATAAGTTTGATCCGACCATTAAGGGCGAGTGGGTTTCCTCCAACACCATCTATGTAAATGGTGGGCAGGCCGCTGCCTTCCGGGAGAATCCGGATGGTGCAGGAGTAGAGGGAGGATCAGGAGCAGCCGGTGAGTGGAAACAGACAGAAGACGGAAGATGGTGGTATGATCAGGGAGACGGAACGTATCCTGCTGGAGGCTGGCTGGAAATTGGACATAAGTGGTATTTCTTTGACGCAGAGGGCTATATGCAGACAGGATGGATTCCCTGGAATGAAAAGGAGTATTATTGCTCTGAAAATGGAGATATGCTCACAAACTGCATTACTCCGGATCATTATCTGGTAGGAGAGGACGGAGCCAAAATTGCTCAGTAGAAGAGAGGCGGCTGTCAACAAAAATGGAACATCAGGTGCAGCAGGAGGAAGCTCCGGCCGCGCCTTTTTTCCTTAAAGCGTTTACAAAACAGGCAAGAAGCAAGTGAGGTAACAGAAAATGGATAAATGGAAGAATTGGGAACAGAAGTTGATCGAAGCAGTCGATACAGAATATTCCTACCGTCTGGCAAAGAGGATGGAGGAACCAAAAACCAATCCTGTACTGGGATACCGGACTGCCGGATCCAAAGCAGAGCTTGAGACCGGGGATATTCTGTTTGAGGAAATGAAGCGTCTGGGGCTTTCGGATGTGCATAAGGATAAGATCTGCGTGGACAGCTGGGATTTCCACCATGCAGTGCTGCGCTATAAAGACCGTGAAGGAAAGGAGCATGAATTTCAGCTGGGAGCATACCAGACAGAGTTTCATACAGAAGGCTTTCAGAAGTTTTCCATGGTATATCTGGGCCGGGGAACGGCAGAACAGTATGAAAATATAGATGTCACAGGCAAACTGGTCCTCATTGATATCAATCAGAGAGAAGAGTGGTGGATTAATTTTCCGGTCTATCAGGCTCATTTAAAGGGAGCGGCGGCTCTGATCGCAGTTCAGGATAACGGATATGGGGAAATACATAATACGGCCTTAAATGCGCAGGATATCGCAGGACCGAAGGAGGCTGCTGCTTTTTCTATTTCTCAGGCGGACGCAGCTGTGCTCAAAGCAGATCTGGCGTTGGCGGCAGCGGAAGGACACCGGGCATATGGGGAGACAACGGTGCTGTTTGACGCCTGTTCTTCGGTCATCAGAGATCAGGAAACCTTTAATATTGTAGGAAGCATCCCAGGGCGTGAGACGGATTCCATGATCCTGCTATCGGCCCATTACGATTCCTATTTTACGGGCTTTCAGGATGATAAT
>OGNW01001111.1_pt1 | contig 16795 bp, 10 predicted proteins | sample 1573591 | NCBI WGS metagenome assembly OGNW01 (sample SAMEA2581894, study PRJEB24529) | metagenome | biome: Human gut stool | place: China | collected 2011
CTAAAGTTTCACCGCCTTGAAACTATTGTTCCAAAGGCTTGAAACTAAAAGTTTCCTATAAGGAAACACTTTGTTTCAAGCCAAGAAACATTCTGAAACCCGTGGGGAACGGATACAGTAGCCGTTGGTTAAGAGTTGAAGGTGATAGGTGATAGATACGGTGATAGGTTGAAAAATGAATCTATCACCACTTAAATGCTTGTTAATAAGATGTTTGGGCCTGTTCGGTGATAGGTGAAAGAGGAAATGCATTTTTTTATCCGGGTAGAGGTTGTAGTTTAACAAGAGTAATGACTGAATTAAAAGACCAACTTTCCTTATTGGGAAGAAAGACCGAGTATAAGCAAGATTATGCTCCTGAAGTACTGGAAGCTTTTGATAATAAGCATCCGGAAAATGACTATTGGGTACGTTTCAACTGCCCGGAGTTCACAAGTCTGTGTCCCATTACCGGACAACCGGACTTTGCCGAAATACGTATCAGCTACATTCCGGAAGTAAAAATGGTAGAAAGTAAAAGTTTGAAACTCTACCTTTTCAGCTTCCGCAATCATGGAGCTTTTCATGAAGATTGTGTAAATATCATCATGAAAGACCTTATTAAACTGATGAACCCCAAATATATCGAAGTCACGGGAATCTTTACTCCGCGTGGAGGCATCTCTATCTATCCGTATGCCAATTACGGTCGTCCGGGAACGAAGTTCGAACAAATGGCGGAACATCGGCTGATGAATCGGGAATAATAAAAAAGGCTTGTCAAACATCGGCATTGCTTATGCGGCACTTCTTGAGGAAATGGATAAAAGGCTGGATGATTTAATGAATGGTTTAATATTGTAGAAGATATTTCGGAAAAATAATCTTGTAGAAGAATACCTGATGTAGTAAAGAAGTTATCTGAAGAATTAGGTGTATATTTACGGAAAAATTATGCTCAACGTCTTTCTTTTAAAGAGACGGGGGAAAATCGTTCCTTGGCCGGATGAAGTTCTATAATAAATTATTTAATTCATTAAATTTATGAAACATATTTTTATACTATGGAAAGTACTAATGGTTTGCCTGTTGTTAGCAAATCCGTTAGCGTCTTATGCTGATTTTCAACCTTCTTATTCAACGGCAGGTTTTTATTCGCTGCCCAATACCGGTCGCACGGTGTATGATATGAATCCCGCCTGGCGTTTCTACAAAGGGAAGATAGAAGGTGCCGAACAGAAAAACTTCGATGATAAGAAATGGGATATCGTATCCTTACCTAATGGGATAGAATATCTTCCGGTTGAGGCTAGCGGGTGTATTAATTACCAAGGCGAAATATGGTACCGGAAACATTTCACACCTGATGAAGCCTGGAAGAACAAACAATTGTTTCTTCATTTTGAAGCTATAATGGGGAAATCAAAAATATGGGTTAACGGTAAACTGCTGAAAGAGCATTTCGGAGGCTTTCTGCCTGTTATTGTTGATGTATCTTCTGCCCTGAACTTTGGTGAAGATAATGTGGTCACGGTGTGGGCTGATAATAGTGACGATCCTTCTTATCCTCCCGGTAAGACGCAGGAAACACTGGATTTTGCTTACTTTGGCGGGATCTATCGTGACTGTTGGATGATAGCTCACAACCGCGTATTTATTACCGACCCCAATTATGAAGATGAAGTAGCAGGCGGCGGGCTGTTTGTTTCTTATGATAAAGTGTCGCGGCAATCGGCTTTGGTAAATCTGGATGTGCATATACGTAATACTTCGGGAAAGTTCTTCAGTGGAAAAGTCAGCTATGAACTGTATGACCGTGATAACCGTCTTGTGCTTTCAACAGAGAAACGATTGTCCGTGGGCAATGAGCATGCGGCAAAAGTGGCCTCTCGTATGAAGGTTGACAGTCCTCATCTTTGGTCGCCCGACAGTCCTTATCTCTATCAGTTGCACGTCTATGTGAAGGATAAAGCCGGCAGCATTGTTGACGGATATCGTCGTCGCATTGGTATCCGGAGTGTGGAGTTTAAAGGAAAAGACGGTTTTTGGCTGAACGGTGAACCGTATCCCTATCCGTTGATTGGGGCTAATAGACATCAGGATTATGCTGTGATAGGCAATGCCTTGTCTAATAACCTGCACTGGCGCGATGCAAAGAAATTACGCGATGCAGGGTTGCGTGTTATCCGTAACGCACATTATCCGCAAGATCCTGCTTTTATGGATGCGTGTGATGAGTTGGGACTCTTTGTTATTGTCAATACTCCGGGATGGCAATTCTGGAATGATGAACCTATTTTTGCCCAAAGAGTATATAGTGATATCCGTAATATGGTTCGCCGTGACCGCAATCATCCTTGTGTGTGGATGTGGGAGCCGATTTTAAATGAAACCTGGTATCCGGCAGAGTTTGCTAAAAATGTGGTAGATGTACTGAATGAGGAATATCCTTATCCATATTGTTATGCCGGCTGTGATGTTACGGCACGTGGACACGAACATTTTCCGATCCATTTCACTCATCCGGTAATGGGGGGAGGAGGGGCCTTTAATACGGAGACTTTGAATCCCGATGTTTGTTACTTTACCCGGGAATGGGGAGATAATGTGGATGACTGGTATTCGCATAATTCTCCGAGTCGTGTGAACCGTGTCTGGGGAGAAGTGCCGATGTTGATACAAGCGCAGGGATATGCAAACCCCGATTATAAATATACGTGCTATGATGTACTGTATAGAACTTCCAGACAGCACATGGGAGGTTGTTTGTGGCATTCCTTCGATCATCAGAGGGGATATCATCCCGATCCGTTTTATGGAGGAATTATGGATGCGTTCCGGCAACCGAAGTTCTCTTATTATATGTTCTGTTCGCAACGTCCTGCGGAGGAAAACAAGGAACTGATTGCAGATAGCGGTCCTATGGTGTATATTGCGAATGAGATGACTCCTTTTTCTCCGAAAGATGTTACGGTGTATAGTAACTGTGAAGAAGTTCGTCTGACTTTCTGCAAGAATGGCAAGCAGCATATTTATCATAAACCAATCGATAAGGCCGGAATGCCATCGCCTGTTATAACCTTTAGCGATGTTTTTGATTTTATGTATGATAAGCAATTGTCGCGAGGAAGGAAACAGACCGATTCGTATCTTCTGGCAGAAGGTCTGATAGCCGGAAAGGTGGTTGCAACACATAAGGTGATGCCGACCCGCCGCCCCTCTAAAATACTACTTTGGGCGGATGACGAGAAGGTGAGTATGAAAGCGAACGGTTCGGATATCATGACTGTAATAGCTGCTATTGCAGATGATAATGGGAACATCAAACGATTGAATAATTATGAAATAACCTTTGAAATAGAAGGTCCCGGACAACTGATTGCTGACAGTAAGACGTTTACAAATCCGGCTCCGGTTTGTTGGGGAACTGCGCCTGTATTGGTAAGATCTTCTACTGTTCCGGGAGAAATCAAGGTGCGTGCATCCGTGATATGGCAAGGTAAACATACTCCGGTTTCGGCAGAGTTGATTATTCCGACTTATCAGGCAGAGCATATTTTGCTGGCAGATAAAAAGGAACTGGAACAATTGAATTCTGTTTCCGGACAGAAAGCAATGAGCACTGATTTTAAGGGACAGAACGGAAACAACTTGAAGCGACAGCAGAAAGTCAGCCGCTCGAAGTTAAAAGAGGTGGAAAAACAACAAAGTGATTTTGAATGATAATGTAAAAGAATCAATATATAAAGAATAATCTATGAATTTCCCCCAATCATACATTTGGATATTGTAAGATTGGGGGAACTCATTTAATTGGATTTCACTTCTTTTCTCTCTCCATTCGCCTGTACTGCATATATCTTCATGCTATCATTCCAAGGAATGGATGCCGGAATATCAAATGAGAAGAAATTAGAGAAATACATTATCTCACTACCTTTTTTTACTTCAAATGCGACAGCTTCATCACCCGAACTTATTGTAATATGTTGCCCGGAACGGGTATATGTTACATTCTTTGTAATCTTCTGGTCATTCTTGAACTGTGTATAATAGCCTACATCACCTACCTGATATTGTTCAATACCCACATCATTATTCTTTCTGTCTTCAAGATAATAAAATGCATGTTTAGGTGCAGGAAACTGGCTCATGTAGCTCACTGCTTCGGCAATCATGGTTGGTGTCACATTGTAGTTCCATTTACCATACTGTTCAATCTCCACATTATTTACCGGTTCGAGGAATCCCCACATCCTGAAGAATTCAGTCAGATTCTCATTGGCAGCCTTACTTGCCATCTTTGCAAAATGTAACTGACCTGCTCCCGGATTAGATTCAACAATACGATCTTCCCGCAAGAGTTTGAAGAGTTTCTGCCAGAAATCTGTTTTATAGCCACAACGATGATAATAATTCCAAAGTTGCCAGTTCATACGCATATGTATTTCCGTATCCTCATTCTGATGAGTGGCGCTACCCATATTCCACCAAGCTTGTTTATCAACAAAACGGGCTTTTGCCAACGCGCTTAACTCCGATCCTCTCGAACAATATTTTCCCAGTTTAAACAGTATGTAATTTGAGAAAAGATTATTGGATGACTCTGTTGAACCGGGCCAGTTGATAGCACGCTGGTGAATATGTCCTATTTCGTGAGCCGGTCCCCAGGCATTGTCTTTAGCAGCCATCACGTTATCATAAAGCAAAATATTATTGAGATAAGTATATACGAATCCAATCCTATAATCTGATGCCCACATATAGCTACCTTCCGGAGAGATGGCAAACAAATGATTGTTGACCTGTGACGGGCGGACGTCATCAATACCCATCAGTTCCTGTTGCCAACTAATGATATCATCCCAAAGATTAATGGCAGACAGTATATCGTAGGGAACAGCCTGCATCATCTTATCTCGATGGAAGTAGAACATAATTCTTTCACCACGTATGCAGAAATACTTATAAGTAGCTTTATTTATAAGCTCTTTATATTTATCATTAGTCTTATCCGTTTTTACATCAAAGAATCCACTGACATATCCGCTACCTAAAGGAATATGTATCTTCACAGGTTTTGCATTGACATCCTGCAAGTTAGTGTTATACATAAGGAACAACATCCCTCGCTGTGTAAATCCAAGTTTATTGACTCCTTCTTCAAGGAAACGGGTTTCTCCGCTTGCTGCTGTTTGCACATAGTCGCCGGACTTTTCTTCACCGATGCATTGAATAGATAAACTCTGTCCATGGGTGTCACCTACCAACACAATGACTGAATCTCCGGCTTCCACATAAATACCCGTAGGATTGTCTAAGTTGCTGTATCGTTTGGTCATCAGTGTTTCTGCCCATTCCTCTACATTGCTGTAAGGGTGATAATCTTGTATACGGAAAGACTTTTCCCATTCGTCATATGTGTTTCTCTTTAATTGAATGGCTATATTGGCAAAATAGCCGGGAAGTGCATTTATCTGTGCATCGGTAGCTTCATCTCTCACCTCCGTACAAGTTATATCTGTAAAAACGCCTAGCAATTGTGCGTCAAGTTTCTTATCCGGATTCTTTTGATAGAACTCCATTTCATCACAACTTACAAAGTCTCCCAAGCCGGAGTGAACCTCAAATTTTATTTTAGTAGCTTTCTTCAAACTCTGAGCAAACACCACACGGCTTGAAGCATTCTGCATCTTAAAATCGAATGAACCGTACTTCGTATATTCGGGAGCATCTTCTGTTGCCGTGTAAATATCCAATTTGCCAAAATTACCATTTCCACTACGGGTGTGATAAATCAAGTAATCTATGTCTTTTGTGCCATCAAAAAAATATTCGAGAGTAACAGGAAAATTAGCCTTTTGATTCCAAATTGAATGATAGGGGGTTCCACCAAACTTGCCATCAAAAGAGTTCTCGATTCCTTGTCCCGGCTGGTGCTCACTATCTTTTCCTCCATTGGGAGATATTTTCAAATCACCTTCTATCTCTACATCCGAAACACCGGAATCTTTAGCATTTTGTGTAACTGAGCATAATGCTCTTATCTTGTCGTCTTTAGTATATATGTAAGTGAATGTGACAGTACGTGTTTCATAATATGGGTTGGCATCTACCGTATATTGGTATTCTTTATCTGTCAGCGCACGGGTGGCAGGAACAGTTTTGATCCAGTCACTGTTTTCCGATTGCTCTATTGTGTATTCTATATTCGAAGTGACAATAATGGAAAGAGGACCGCCGGCCGCATCGATTATCGGATTGGGATTCTTGACAAGGATAGCAGGACCGTACCCTAATTGACGTACTTGAATAGTATAGTTTTGCACAGAACTCTTTAATGTGATTTCTGCAGAGCGTACGTCCGGTTCTTCATTGGCATGTACCAATACTTTTACCGCGGGCGAAGAACCCGACATGTCTTTTGCTGCGACACACCAGTCCTGATTTGATGAGACTACCCATGCGTCTGCGGCCAGATTAGTTTCCACAGGTATTACAAGCGATGATTGTTTTTGATCGAAATCCTGTTGTAAATACTCCTCTTTTATTGTGAATACAGGAGTTTTATCACCCGGTTCATCATCGCTGCAAGCCAGGAACAAAGAAGAAAAGATGAGAGAAGTAATCCCCCATAGTAAGAACAGATATTGCTTCATAAAGTATTGTATCATCAAAAGATTATTCAAAGTTAACCATAAAAGTTAATGAGAGAGAGAAAACATTCTCTCTCTCATTAAAATATTACTTAGGAGAAAAATCAGTCTGTGCTCATCCAGAACTCTGCAAATGCAAAACTGTTTCCTACTGACGTTTTATCTACTTGTACCCGCAAATATTTAAATGGTTTGCCGACGAATACCGGCGATGTATATTTTGCTTTTGTTGCCGTTGGTAGATTTTCTGTAACCGTAGTGATTTTACTGAAGTCAGTACCGTTCAGACTGCCGAGAAGAGTATACTGCAGAGGAGCGCCATTATTGTTGTTATGACGTACTTGATATCCTATTGATACTGCTGTGGATTCTTTCGGCAGAGTAATTTGAATCCAGTGAGGCATTGGTGCTACTCCGCTCCAGTTACTATGGTAATACGTATCTTCTTTTCCGTCGAGCATTTCAGCAATAGAACCTTCATTTGTCGGATCCGGGAAAATACCAATCATATTTTCTTTCAGGTTGACTTTGGTTAGTTTGCTTGCATCAGGTACATAAGAGATAGCATATAACGATGTATTTCTTTCTGTGTCGATAACAAATTGTGGTTTAGTGCATGAAGACAAACAAATCGGAAGCACATAATTACCATAACTCAAACCGGTACGGTCTACTTCAATATTTGCCTCTTTTACACTTTCCATATCGTTGGTAAAGTTGACAGTTTTCTCCAGCGTGTAAGCAGTAGAAGGTAACATTGCATAATCACATTCGTTTGCTGCATTATATTCGTCTAACAATTTCGAATCGATCGTTAATTCACAAGAGAAGTCCCATTTGCTTGGAATAGGAATTTCCAATGGCAGAGTGAAATTCATTTTAATAGGGCCGTTGTCCGAGAAAAAGTTTTGAGTATAGCCGCTTTTTGAAAAGAAAACTGTCGGAGTTTGTACATTTGGCTTAATAAAAACCTTTCCTAATTTTGAATTGATAGAGTCCTGTGAATTTTCCAGTTGCAATGGTAGCACATACTCTTCACCGGTATTCAAGGCGGGAAGCCCGTCAATCAGTTCCGTTTTCAGAGTGATATCCATAGTTTTATACAGTTCATTTGCAGCAAAAGTAAATTTTCTATCGCCATTCAATTCATAGCAAGTGGCGGGAATGGCTTTGTATTTTACTCCCTCTTCTGCATTATATATAGCCAATGTGGCATCATCCATTGTTCCTATACTTACTTCCGTCACAGCGTTCAGTTCTGAGCCTCCCTTGTTTATCACAACCTGATAGTTGGCATCTTCCCCTGTGTTATATACACTTACAGGTATTTCGCCACTATTTCTGAAATAAAGTATAGTACTGAAATCATCCAGAAATTCATCCTTGCCATCTTCGCACGCAGTCTGCGTTAAAAGGAAGGCAGATACGAACGACACTAATAATATATTTTTTCTCATAAATATTTTCTTTTTATTAATAAAGTGGTTTTATGTGTATTTCTCACTACCATCCATAGTTTCTGGTCAGTAATTTATTACGATCCAATTCACGCTGAGAGAACGGATAGAGATAGTGGTTGGATTTAAACACGCGTGTTTCAAATACGGTTCTTTTCCAAAATCCGTCAGGAGTCACTTTCGTATCACTGCCTTCCAGCGGACAGGTTGCATCCATACCATACATTGGACCGTTGTCCGTTTGCTCCGCAATCATCCAAGTACGTGTGTCGAAATAGCGATGTCTTTCAAATGCCAGTTCCACACGACGTTCTTTACGACAAAGTTCAATCAGTTCGTCCACGGAAGCATTGGGATATACACTTGTAATCGGAGTCAATCCCGCACGGTCGCGCAAATCCGCCCATTTTTCCATTGCCAGTTCTTCATATCCTGCCGGCAAAGCAACATTCCTCTTCTTACATTCCAGAACAGATTCGATGAAGTTCAGATACATCTCTCCGAGACGGAATACCGGGAATGTCAGATTACCCCATTGTCCATCACCGGAGTTCAGTGTATGGTCATAAAAACGATTGCACAGGTAACCACTCTTAGGATAGTCGTGGCTCTTGTTACCATTACCTCCTTTGGCAAAAGAGATCATTGTGCTGCCAGCACCATGCAACCAATAGTTACCTCCAAAGAAAACAGTGATATAAAAACGAGGTTCACGATCTTTATACATGTTAGGAGCAGTGATATTGTAGTTCTTAAAGTTGCTCCATCCTTTTGCTGGATATTCCCAGTCTGATTTTTGCAGTTCTTCTTCCTTGCTGTATCCTGAAGCATTGTCTATTATCGGATCACCTGATGCTTCATACCCTATAATAGGATAGCGTCCGTTGTTCATCGCATAAGCATCTACCTGTTGCTGTGTAGGACCTACACCACCGTATGCAGTACCGGGTAGTCCGGTGGGAGCTGTATTTACTCCCCAACTATATCCGCTATTGTAACGGTCTGTCCAGATCAATTCACTATTCCAGTTCACATGGGTGATACCATAATAATCTTCATACGGATCACCGTTACCTGCACGATAAAGTTCGTAATCAGTATCGTCTAACAAGACTTTAGCAGCCTTTGCTGCTTCCAGCCATTTATTGGCATCGTATGTTTGCGGGAAAAGATCCACTCCCGAAAGTTCGGGGAACTTGTCTGTTACCGGGTTCTTTACCGTACGATATAGAGCATTACCGTTGAACAAGTCGCGTGCCGAATAAAGTTTCAGACGTGAAATGACTGCATAACAGGTGCCTTTAGTCGCTAAACCGTATTTACTGGTCGACAGACCCTTCTGAACAGGTACAGCACTACTTTCGGCACATGCAGTAAGTTCACTGACTACATAATTTACACACTCTTCCCATGTGTTACGAGGACGGTATAATTCTTCTGTAGAAGCTGCAAAGTCCAGTAATTCGTCTCCAATCAGGAAAATAGGTCCGTAGTCGCACATCATACTAAAATAGTAGTAGGCACGGGCAAAGCGCGCCTGCCAATACCATTCGTCAAGTTGTTCCTGGGTAGCCAGAGGGTCTGAGCATTTATATACATTCTGCATGAAAATATTACATTCACGGATACCTTTATAGTATTTGTCCATTTTGTAATAAGGTACATTTGAGGCATTCCATGATCCGAAGTTCATAGAACGGTAACCACGGTCATAAGTAATGGTACATTCGTCCGATGCTCCCAAATAGGGCTCATTATCTCCAATGAATCCTCCATTGTAGTTAGGAAGAAATGACATTGCATTGAGCCAATACTGCTTGATCGTATTTCTTGACTCCCAGATTTTTTCGAAAGTCAGTTTTTCGTCTTCTTGCCTGTCGAGGAAATCTTCACATGAAGATAACAACATCGCGCCGGTAGCGAAGCATAACAGATAAAGTGATTTTATTTGAAGTTTCATAAGTTATACAGTTATAAGATTTAGAAATTAGCATTGAAGCCGATAGTGATCACTCGATTCAACGGATAGCCGGAACCTTCTCCTCCACCTTTTTCAGGATCCCACATATCGAATGGAGCAAATGTGAACAGGTTGCTTCCCGACACATAAAAGCGGAAAGACTTAATGAATGTTTTACTTGTCAACGATTTGGGAAGTGTATAACCAATCTCCATATTCTTCAATCGTATGAAAGAACCGTTGCGTTGCCACCATGTGGAAGTTTGAGTGTTGTTAGATGCTCCGGCACCTCCGCTACCATTGCTGAGGCGCGGGTAGAGTACATTTGCATTCTGTTCGGGGGTATTAGTGGACATCCATACATTGTTGTATATATTTTCGTTCACAGCCGAACGTTCCAAGTTTCCTGAAGAGAAAAGACTCTTAACTGATGATCCGCTTAAGAAGAAACTTGTGCGAGCCGCTCCTTGAAAGAATACATTGAAATCCCAGTTCTTCCATTGTGCCGTAGCACCGAAACCATACATGATTTCCGGTAAGTTAGTATATCCGATAGCGATTTGGTCTTGAGAGTTGATAACTCCGTCACCATTGATATCCTGATATTTAATATCACCTACACGGTATTCTCCGAAACTTTGTACAGGACTGTTGTCAATTTCTTCCTGACTCTGGAATAACCCTAAGGCTACGAGTCCGAAAGGCTGCATGGAACCACCTGAACCAAAAGGTTTGCCTATTCTGTTTTGGTATTTATATTCCCAGTCTGGTTCGTCGTTGTTCTTCAATTTGTTACGATTATATGTAAAGTTACCTCTTGCCGTTACATAAACATTACCTATCTTCTGTGAGTATTCGATATTACTATCGAAACCCTGGTTCAGTGTTTCACCGATATTGACATAAGGGATAGTGGAAATACCGACAATGGCAGGCAATCCGGCACGTTGCAGGAAGATTCCGGTACGTTCTTCACGGAAGTAATCGGCCTGTACTTTAACCTTGTTGAATAAAGAGAATTCGATACCGACGTTCAATTTCAGAGCTTCTTCCCAAGATGCGTTCAGGTTTTCAACTTCACCAATACGAATACCGTCACCTCCTTGGTTGGCACTTTGACCGTATTGCCAGTTTCCTCCTCCTACAATAGAAGATTCGTATACCCATCTTCTCTGTCCGCCGATGTCATCATTACCTACTTTACCGTAAGAAGCTTTTAACTTTAACATATCAACAGTGTTAGTTATAGGTTCAAACCACTTCTCGTTAGACATCATCCAACCGATAGCTGCTGCAGGGAAAAAGCCAAAACGATGTCCGCGTGCAAAGTTTTCGGAACCGTTATAACCGACATTTACTTCAGCAAAATATGTATCTTTGAATGCATAAGTAACACGTCCTGCCAAACCTTGGTTTTTATAAGGAAGTGCAGCGTCTCCGCTACCGGCCTGTGTGTTAGTATGTATTTTCTGATTGTATAGTAACAATGCGCCTACACGATGTTTTTCTGCAAACAAACGGTTGTAGTTCAATGAGCCTTCCAAATAACGTGTCATCGTTCCGCTACGTCCGATTGCGAATCCCAAAGACTCACTTCCGGTATGTACAGGGTCCCATTCACCGTCACCATTATTATCGTCATAAATCAGATTGCCTTGGTCGTCTCTCCCACGGGCATGATAGAAAGTCGGTGTTTTGGAGCGGCGTTGCAAGGTAGTGTTCCACGCATCCCATGAGAATTTCAAGTTGGCAGTTAATCCCTCCAACGGTTTCCAAAGTTTACCGATATCTTGCGTAACACCGACAAGTGCCTGTGCCGAGTTCCAGAACTGTTCACGGTATCCGGAGTGAACCAGCATATTCCATGGGTTGAAACCGGAATCGGTAGAAGGTCCTGAAAGTTTTCCATCAGAGTATTCTATCGGGAATGCGTTAGGGGAAGCATTGAACGTATATCCCCAAATGTCGTTATCGTTGTCACCAAATCCGGGACCAAACGATTTTTCATAGATATTAGCCAGATTGACATTCAGTACTGTGCTTTTGGTCAGGTTGAGGTCTATATTGGCACGGAAGTTGAATTTGTTGTAATTAATAGATGAATCGTATCCATATATGTTTCCTGCATTTTTGTAGATAGAGCTTTCATTATAGAAAGAGCCTGAAACATAATATTTCACGATGTCTCCACCACCGGTGATACTCAGATTTACTCGTTGATTTTCAGCCATGTCGTCGAACAAAGCATCAAACCAGTCTACATCCGGGTAGAGATCGGGGTCACTATGTTCTCTATATTTCTGCATGACTTCGTCCGAATAATACTTGGTTGAAGAAGCTTCATTGTAAAGTTCCGCCCATCTTGCTGAGTCGAGCATCTTCGGACGTTTGGTAGGACTGGTAAAGCCAAACTCTGTGCGTACATTGATTGCCGGCTTACCTTCTTCTCCCTTTTTAGTAGTAATCAAGATTACTCCGTTGGCACCTCGTACACCATAAACGGCAGAGGCCGAAGCATCTTTCAGAATGGAGAATGAAGCGATATCGTCTGTATCTACCAGATCAAGATCACGTTCGATGCCATCTACCAGCACTAACGGAGTGGAAGTTCCCTTAAAGGAAGATACACCACGAATGTAGAAATCCGCGGCACTATTTTTGCCGGGCTCTCCCGAACGGGTCATAGCCACAACACCGGATAACTGACCTGCCAACACATTTGAAATTGATGCTCCGGGAACTTTCAGTTTCTTGATGTCTAGCGTTGAGATAGCCCCAACAACACTTTCTTTCTTCTGGCTACCATATCCGACAACAACAACTTCGTCCAATACTTCAGTATCGGGTTGAAGAGTGACATTGATACTCTTTTGGTCTATGATTGCAATTTCCTGCTTCTTCATACCGATATAAGAGAATTCAAGTACTCCACCTACACCTTCTATCGTGATAGAATATTTACCGTCTATATCGGTCACAGCACCTACCGAACTGTTTTTTAGCCAAACAGAAGCTCCAATAATAGGTTCATTGGTATCGCCATCCCTTACTACACCGGTAATAACACGCTTTTGCTTTTTCTGTTGAGTCGATTCAACAATTTTAGTAGTAGATTCTCCTTTCACATCCTTCCATTCCTCTGCTGCAGAGGAAGAAAGCGGACAAAGAAGCAATGACAGAACAGTATACTTCAAATACCGTTGTTTACAAAAAAAATGAAATTGTCTCATGCTTTTTCTTTTAGATTTAACATTTGGTTAATTGTAGATTGAGTTAAAGGTTGAATATGTTCTTGCAGAACTTATTACATGTTCTAAATTAAGAGTTGTTTTTCACATCATATTACATTGGTTAATTAGGTTATATTTATAATAGGCAACAAATTTTACGCGCAAAGATAACTATTTATTTGAATAACACGCAAGAATGCATATTATTTTCTTTATGAATTAAAAAAAAATATTTTTGCCTTGTGTCATTCCCGAATCCCCCAATAAGCATTTTATTGTGATTAGTATATAAAATAGGTATAATATACTACATGGCTTATTAAGATAATTAATTGAATATCAATATTTAAGGCGCTTATCTCGGTAGAACAATAGTACCATAATCTTCTACCAGACCGCTTCACAAGGGTTTCTCATGCAACCGTGTGCTATCGGAGTCATCCTAAAAAACTTGATAATGAGGTTGTAGACATGTAATAAGTTCTGCAAGAACTAAATAAACTAACTACTTCTTCCATATATAACAAATACATACTAAATTACTCATTCCCTCGTATTTACAAACTATATGATATTCGGCAAATGTCTCTCTTTGGGAATAATTATTATTGAGTAGGGCGCAGTTTCATATTATCTTAGCTCAGTATTTTAAACCATGAATATTCCTGTATGTATACAGGAAAATCATGAAAGAGGGTAGTACTTCATTCCTCTGTGATTTGTTCGTTAAGTATTACTCATGATGATACGGTCCGCCATTCAGTATCGTCATTGCCCGATAAATCTGCTCCACGAATATTAATCGGATCATCTGATGCGAGAAAGTCATTTTCGACATTGAAATTTTTTCGTTTGCTGCTTGATATACCTTTTCTGAAAATCCATAAGGGCCTCCGATAATGAAAACTAGCCGCTTGTTGACTGTGTTCATTTTTCGTTTCATATAATCGGCAAATTCGAGAGAACGCATCTCTTTTCCATGTTCATCAAGTAATACGATTACGTCTCCCGGTTGGAGTGATTTCAATATCAGTTCTCCTTCTTTTTCTTTCTGCACTTCCATTGAAAGACTTTTTGTGTTTTTTAGTTCGGGGATTACTTCCATATCAAAAGTAATATAGCGTTTGGTGCGCTGAATATAGTCATTAATGGCAGTTATATAGTGTTGTTCTACGGTTCGTCCAACGACGAGCAGGATTGTTTTCATACGTCTGTTATTCTGATTAATGCACAAAAATAGGCATTTTTTATGTTATTCTGCAATTAATGATTACCTTTGCCTATCATTAGTTGAAAGTTTAAGGCTTTAAACTTCAACTTTAAAGCTTGTATTTATGAAAAAACGAGTGCTTGTAGGAATGACCGCTTTGCTTCTTTCTATCTCGTTGCTTATGGCGCAAGAGATACCGGCAGGAGTGATTACGGCATTTAAAAGAGGAAGTTCGCAAGAGCTGAGTAAGTATATGGGGGGCAAGGTAAACTTGGTGCTCCAGGGTCGCTCGACAAACGTTGACAAGCAGAAAGCAACAGCTATGATGCAAGATTTCTTTACGGAGAATAAAGTCAGCGGATTTAACGTAAATCATCAGGGAAAACGGGATGAATCGAGTTTCATTATTGGTACATTGGCTACTACCAGAGGAAATTTCCGTGTAAACTGCTTCCTGAAGAAAGTGGAGAATCAATATTTAATACATCAAATAAGAATTGACAAAATCAATGAATAAGGAAAAAGAACTGATCGACAAGCTGATCGATCTTGCTTTTGCAGAAGATATAGGGGATGGGGATCATACCACCCTTTCATGTATTCCCGCTACTGCTATGGGAAAATCAAAATTGCTTATCAAGGAGGCCGGTGTGCTGGCAGGTATAGAAGTAGCCAAAGAAATTTTCAATCGTTTCGATCCTACGATGAAAGTCGAGGTATTTATCAACGATGGAACGGAAGTGGAACCGGGTGATGTGGCAATGCTGGTAGAAGGAAAAGTGCAGTCACTACTTCAGACTGAACGCCTGATGCTGAACGTGATGCAACGTATGAGTGGTATAGCGACAATGACCCGCAAATACGCTAAGAAATTGGAAGGTACCCGTACTCATGTGTTAGATACGCGTAAGACAACTCCCGGAATGCGTATCCTCGAAAAAATGGCAGTAAAGATTGGCGGTGGTGTAAATCATCGTATCGGACTTTTCGACATGATTCTCTTGAAAGATAATCACGTGGATTTTGCCGGAGGTATTGATAAAGCTATTACCCGTGCCAAAGAATATTGTAAAGAAAAGGGCAAAGATCTGAAAATCGAAATTGAAGTTCGAAACTTTGATGAACTGCAACAAGTTCTCGACTTGGGTGGTGTGGACCGTATTATGTTTGATAACTTCACTCCTGAAATGACGAAAAAGGCAGTAGAGATGGTAGCAGGTAAATATGAGACCGAATCTTCTGGCGGTATTACTTTTGATACTCTTCGAGACTATGCCGAATGTGGCGTAGACTTTATTTCGGTAGGAGCTTTGACTCATTCGGTGAAAGGGCTAGATATGAGTTTCAAGGCATGCTGATTATAAGCGGTAAACGATAAACAGTAAACGGTGAACGATAAACAGTCAATGGTGAATACTTTGCAGCACGGTAGTGTATAGTGCTGTTCATTGTTTACCGTTTATCGTTCACCTTTTCTTTTTCTCCATTTATTACAATATACTCATCTAACAATTTATCAATTGCTTTCTGTCCCAAAGAAGAATCTTTAGAATTCATATACATTGTGTACCGAATAATTTCGTTTTCATATTTATAAAATAATGTTGCCCTTCTTTGATCCCCATCTACCGTATATCTTTTTAACGCCATGCCTTTTGGCTTATACTCAAGTCGAACCAAATAATTTCCCATTACCTTGGCAATTTCTTTATAAACAGCAGACTCATCAATATCCTCTGTTTCCTTCGTCTCCATATCCTCTACATTGATAATATTAGAATTCTCATCCCCATTTTCTCGTTCCCACAGAACTTTCCAATACGACTTACTCCCCACACTGGTCATCACGCTACCGCACACCAGAATCAGCACTGCTGCCAGTGCTCCGATTACAAGCTTGCTTTTCTTCTTTTTGCGGATGACTTTTTTATGCCTTTTGTCGTATTCGTAATCCTGAATCTTATTGAAAAGCTCTTTTTCCATCTCATCGGACACTTTAATGTCATCCAGTGATCTGTCCTCTCGGACTTTCTTTTCAATCTGTTCAGCTTCTTTTTTCATTTCATTTTCCAATGATAATTTTTTCAGTTTTTTCATTTTCTTCACCTTATTCTCTCCAGTTTGTGTGTCCCGTTTTTCTTGACATTTTTTCAAATAAGGGTAATATGATGCTATAAGGCTAGTGTTCTCAATTTACTTCGAACAGTAGCACTCTACACTAAATCTGGAGGTTAATTTATGAAGCGAATTATATTGACCGGCGGCGGTACTGCCGGACATGTCACTCCGAATATAGCCCTGAT